>Ga0247727_10001082_pt1 | contig 66324 bp, 53 predicted proteins | sample WisWelCaveWW1625_FD_202498 | JGI IMG/M metagenome (GOLD analysis project Ga0247727, IMG submission 202498) | Biofilm microbial communities from Wishing Well Cave, Virginia, United States - WW16-25 | ecosystem: Environmental > Aquatic > Deep subsurface > Groundwater > Cave microbial mat | place... | reverse complement strand
GTGTGCACTGGACAATACGCACTCCGCGCTCGGAGAAACGCCGCGCCATCAGACATTGACGCCCGAAGTGGTCGGTCTTCGCGTCGCCGATGCCGTAGAGATCGAACGTGGCCTTCGATTCACCGGACAGGTCCATCAACTCAGGCGCCGCAGTCTGCATGCGAAACGCCAACTCGAAGCTTTCGATGCGTCCCTCCAGCCGGAGATCGTGTCCGGACTTGGCGAGATGCTCCTGGTTCATCTCCTTCAGCAGGTCTAGTTGCTGGCGTTGCAGGTCGCGGGGCAGCGCGGGGGCGATGTCGCGGAACTGGGCCTGTTTGGCGGGGATGCTGGCATTGCCGACGGCGGTACCGGAGGTGGAGGCGGGCAGGAAGGCCGAGCTCCAGTTCTGCACTCCGCCGTGGCCGAGCGTCGGGCACAGGGTGAGGTAGCCCGGCAGGTTCTGGTTTTCAGTGCCGAGGCCGTAGGTGAGCCACGAGCCGAGGCTGGGACGGACGAATACATCGGAGCCAGTGTGCAATTGCAGCAGCGCGCCCCCGTGGGCCGAGTTGTCGGCGTGCAGCGACTTGATCACGGTCAGGTCGTCGGCGCACTGGGCGACGTGCGGGAACAGGCTGCTTACCCACAGTCCGCTCTGGCCGTGCTGTTTGAAGTCGAAGGGCGACTTGAGCAGGTTGCCAGTCGAGGCGAACTGCACCTTGGGCTTGGCGATCGGCAGCGGCTGGCCGTTCAGGCGTTCGAGCTCGGGCTTGTAGTCGAAGGTGTCGACCTGGCTCACCCCGCCGTGCATGAACAGGAAGATCAGCCGCTTGGCTTTCGGCTCGAAGTGGGGCCGCTTCACGGCCAGTGGGCTGCGCGGGTCGGGCCTGGTGTTGGCGCGGGCGATATCGCCGAGCAGCGCGCTCAGCGCCATGAAGCCGAAGCCGCCCGCGCTCGTCTGTAGCAGTTCGCGGCGCGTGGTGACCGGCGTAAAGTGGTTGCAATTCATCGAACGATTCCTCCAGAATCCTTACGCAGGGATAGACAGCCTTGCGAGTGCTCGGTTGCGTCGGTCAGCTGCCTATTCCGGGCCGTCTTGTTCGGAAAGGAAAGCTCCATTGTACACCACTGCCGCGACGATGGCGCCGATCAGCGGGCCGATCCAGTAGATGTGCGCGTTCTCCCAGAAGCCGGCGGCGAGGGCGGTGCCGAAGTGGCGCGCGGGATTCATCGCGGCGCCGGTGAGCGGGCCACCGACCAGGATGTCGCCGAACACTGCCAGGCCGATGCCGAAGCCGCCAATCTTGTTGAACGCACCGCGCGGGTCGACCGCCGTCGCGAAGATGGTCGTCATCAAAATGAAGGTGAGAATGGCTTCGAGCAGGAGGCCGTTCAACGGGTCCAGGTCGCCGGCCAGCGCCGGGGTGCCGAGGTGAACGGTGTCGACCGCGCTCGGGAAGAAGTGCTTGAGCGCAAAGCCCGCCGCGCTGCCGCCGACCAGTTGGGCGACGAGGTACGGAAGCACATTCGCCCACGGGCATTTCTTCGTCACGGCGAGGGCAATCGTCACGGCCGGGTTGAAGTGCGCACCGGAAATGTGTCCGAACGCCGACACCATGACCGACAGCATCAAGCCGTGCGCCAGCGCGATGCCCAGCAGGCCGTAGCCTTTGCCGCCCATGGTCGAGTCGAGGCAGATCGCACCCGCCCCGACGAAGAAGAAGCAGAACGTGCCGATCAGTTCGGCCAGCGCGGGTCTGAGGGTTTTGTTCATTGACCTCTCCTATCCAGCTGGTGCCAGCACTGGTTGCGGACGCCGCGGGGCGGTCGGCGGGCGCAGGCTCAGGAACACCTTGATCGCCTCGACCAACAATAGCATCGCGAGGCCGACGAGCACGACCGCGATGTAGGGCACGGGGTCGCGCGGCAATTGCAAACCCTGCGCACCGAAGAATCCCGTCTTGATGAACCGGCACAACGCCCAGGTGCTCATAGTGTACATCAGCGCGGTGGGAATCCCGGTGACCAGCCACACCCACTTCGCCTGCTGGGTCTTCACCAGCCAGACCGTGACGCCGATCAGCGTCAGCGCGGCCAGCAACTGGTTACTCGCGCCGAACAGACTCCAGAAGAGCTTCCACACCGGCACGGGCTGGCCCTTCGCATTCGTCACCTTCTGCAGCACGAAGAACAGCGGCACGCCCGCGGTGAGCGCGGTGCCCAGCCAGCGGCCGGCGTCGCCTTTCAGTCCGGTCAGTTCCTGGATGAGGTAGCGACCGAGCCGCGTGCACACGTCGAGCGTATCGTAGACGAAGGTCGTGAACGCCATCAGACCGAACGCAACGCCGAACGCCGGCGGGATACCAATGACTGCGAGAAAGCTGCTGACCCCCTGCGCGTAGACGAAGTTCGGCTTGGGCTGGCCTTGCAGCACCGCCGCGGTCGCGGGCAGCATCATCACGCATGCCAGCGATACCACCGCCACCATGCCTTCGAGCATCATCGAGCCGTAGCCGACCGGGGTGGCGTCGGTCTCCTTGCGCAACTGCTTGCTGGTTGTCCCCGACGCGATGATGCTGTGGAAGCCCGAGCACGCGCCGCAGGCGATGGTGATGAACAGAATCGGGAACAGCGGCGAGGCCACGCCCTCCGCATCCACATGCTCGAAGCCCAGGAACGCCGGATATTGGATGGTCTTCGACCCGAACACCAGTCCCAGCGCGCCGCCGCCGAGCGCGAACAGCAGGAAGAAGCCGCCGAGGTGTCCGCGCGGCTGCAGTAGAAGCCACATCGGCGTCATGGAAGCCACGAAGCAATAGCCGAGCAGCAGCACGTCCCATGCCTTGTGAGCCTGGTTCGCGTCGCCACCGAACAGCGCCGCGAGGTCGAGCGGGATCTTCTGTCCGCCCCAGATGGCGAGCGCGACCAGCGGCAGAAAGATTGCGGTGGCCGCGTTGAGCGACAGCTTCGTGTAGCGCAGCAACAGGCCCATGATGATCGGCAGCGCGAGGTACATCAGCGACGAACTGGCGATGCCCGCGCCGCTGACGGTCTGGCCGTTCTCCAGCGTCTGCACCCCGATGAAGGAGCCCGCCGTGATGTCGGCGAAGGCGACGATGATGTAGACCAGCGCGATCCAGACGAACAGCAGGAAGAGAATGTAGCTGCGTCGCGTCATGTGCTCGCGCACGACCTCGGCGATGCTGCAAGCCTTGTGGCGGACCGACGCGACCAGCGCCGTCATGTCGTGCACGCCGCCGATGAAAATGCAGCCCACCACAATCCAGCTGAGCGCAGGCAGCCAGCCGAACATCACGCCGGCCAGGATCGGCCCGACGATCGGCCCCGCCGCCGCGATGGCGGAGAAGTGCTGGCTCAGCAGAAACTTCGGCTCGATCGGCACGTAGTCCACATCGTCGCGCAGCGTCACCGCGGGCGTGTCCACGTTGGGATCGAGCTTAAGCAGCCGCGCCAGCAGCGGGCCGTAGGTGAAGTACGCCGCCGCTAACACAACGAAGGCGGGGACGACGACGAGCAGGATGTTCATGGTTTGGCTCCTTGCAGATGCGTGATTCCTGATTCGCTACTAACGCTGCTTCTTCAGCGTCAGCAGACACGCAAAAATCGCTTCCCGAATGTTGGCCAGCGCCTCTTCTTCGGTCTTCCCCTGCGTGTGGCATCCCGGCCAGGCCGGGCAACTGGCTACGATGTAGTAGTGGAGGCCGTTGACGTTAGCCACCCAGCCACCCAGCCACTTACGTTGGTTCTTCCCACACTCCGTCCTGCTTCATCAATTCAATCAACGCCTCCACGCCCTTCGCCTGCGGCACGGTCTCGAGCGGTTCGTGCCGACGGTAGAGCGTGATCATCCCGCCGGCTTTGCCGACGTAGCCGTAATCGGCGTCACCCATTTCGCCGGGGCCATTGACAATACAGTTGTGGACGAGGCAGTGCGAACTGACGTAAGTGTGCGATTTCGCCACCTCGAGGTTGTAGACGAGGCCGTGATAGGGCGCGCGCTGAACAGACTGCACGGGCAAATAGAGAAAACGGTCATCGAGGCCGACACGGCCGGTGCGTTTGCGCGTCGTGGGCACGTCCACCGCCATCCCCAGGGTTCGCGAGAAACACCGCAAGGCGTCGGCACTGGTGACCGACACCGCGTGAACCAGTCGCTTCCGCGGTGGCCGGCGTTCACCGAGTGTCGCGCCGATGCTCTGTCGCAAGAGCAGTTGCTGAACCTGGAATGCCAACGCCGGCGACACCGTGACGTAGGTCGCGCGCGCATAGCCGCGCACTTTCCCGACGTAGCCGTCGCACTGCCACAGCGTTTTCAGCAGTGCGGCCTGCTGCCCTCGCGGCAGGGTTAACATCCACCCGGGTAAACGCTTGTTCTCGGCGCGGCGTCCGAACAATCGCACGAACAGCGTGGCGAATGAAGTCGAGGAGACGACGACTTCCTGCGTGTTCCGTTCGCTTCGCTCACGGATGCTTGCACTCACATTGTACCGATGGCAAATCGCCGCCACCCGCTCGGCCAGTGCGCGCTCGTGAATGCCGAAACTGAAGAAGAGTTGGCGTGGCGTGCCCGCCCTGCCTCCCGCCGAGCCTTCGGCCGCGTAGCACGCGGCGATGGTGAGGAAGTCCTCGTCAATGGCGAATTGCGGTGCATCTGGCACTCGCTCCACGCGATGCTCACCCTGGATGATCGGATACAGCAGCACGGTGTCGCGCGTGATCTCCTCCGCCCTACGCCACATCGGTTTGTGCGTTGCCACGCTCACGCCCGCCATGTTTTCCCAGCGCTTTCGCCCACCCTTCACGCGACCGTTGCGCATCAACGCGGAGACCGGGTGGTTTGGCGTCATCCGCAACGCGGGTGCGCCGCGCGGCTTGATTTCTACCAATTCGCCATCGAAGCGATGAGTCTCCACTTCTGAAATCGCTGCGAACTCACCCTGCTCGGTCAACACCTGCTTACCTTCGTTAAGCGCCTGAATCCCCACGAGTCCGTCGCTGGTGACGACGCGCTCGCCCACGGGAAAGCAGCCCATGACCGCGATGTCGAGTCCCCTCAGGTGTCCCGTCGCGTCGCGCACCTGATTGAGCACCGTGGGCAAGTCGAACTTCGTGCGGCCGCAGCCGGGGCAGGCGATGAACTCGGTCTTCGTGCGGCGCAGGCCGAGGCCCTGCAGAATCTCGTAGCAGGCAGGCAGCTCGTTGATCGGGTCCTCCGCCAGCGAAACGCGAATGGTATCACCGATCCCCTCGGCCAGCAGCGTGCCGATGCCCAGCGTGGACTTGATACGCGCGTACTGCCCGTCGCCGGCCTCGGTGACGCCGAGGTGCAACGGGTAGTCCATCCCTTCCGCGTCCATGCGCTCGACGAGTAGTCGATTGGCTTGCAGCATCACCGGCACGCGGCTCGCCTTCATCGAGATGATGAGGTTGTGGTAATCGTGCTGCTCGCAGATGCGCACGAACTCCAGCGCGCTTTCGACCATGCCGAGCGGCGTGTCGCCGAACGTCGCCGTCATGCGGTCGCCGAGCGAGCCGTGGTTGACGCCGATGCGCATCGCAATGTCGCGCGCCTTGCACGCTTCAATGACCGGCACCAGCGCGTTCTCGACCTGCTGCCGATGCGCCTCGAACTCCTCGGGCGCGTACTCGTAACCCTCGCCCGACTTCGTGAAGACGAACAGGCCGGGGTTGACGCGCACCTTGTCGACGTGCTTGGCGCACTCGACGGCGATGTCGGTGCCCTGATGGTGGACGTCGGCCACCAGCGGCACCGGTTTGCGCTGCGCGTGCAGCGCAGCGCGGATGACGCCCAACGTCTGCGCGTCGCGCAGCGTTGGCGCGGTGACGCGCACGATCTCGCTGCCGGCTTCCCACATCGCGATGATCTGCTTCACCGCCGCCTCGACGTTGCGCGTCTCCTCGGTGATCATCGACTGCACGCGGACGGGGTTGTCGCCGCCAATGCCGAGGCTGCCGACGCGGACTTCGCGGGTACGCCGGCGGGGGTAATCGAGTTGCATTCCGAACTCCTTGACGGAGGCTTTGACGACGGCAGTATGGCACGCGCGGAGGGCGGTTCTGCCGCGCGCCATACTCACGAAGCCGTGCAGCATCTGCTCGACTCGCTCAACCCCCCGCAACGCGCCGCCGTCACGCATGGCGACGGGCCACTGCTCATCTTCGCCGGCGCGGGCAGCGGCAAGACGCGCGTGCTCACCATGCGCGTGGCCTACCTGATCGCGACGCAGCGCGCGCGCCCCTGGAACGTGCTGGCGGTCACCTTCACCAACAAAGCCGCCGCCGAAATGCGCGCGCGCATCAGCGAGTTGGTGGGCGCCGACCCTGCAGCTCGGGGCAGTCTGCGCGGCATGTGGGTGGGCACCTTCCATTCGATCTGCTCGCTGCTGCTGCGCCAGCATGGTGAGGCCATCGGCGTGCCGAAGAACTTCGTGGTGTTCGATCAGGGCGACAGCCACGCCCTGATCAAGGATTGCTTGCGCGAGCTGAACCTCGACGAGCAGCGCTACCGCCCTGCGGGCGTGTCCAATGCCATCTCGAACGCGAAGAACGAACTCGTCACGCCGCGCGAATTCGCCCAGAATGCGCAGGGCCTGTACGACATTGCGGTCGCGCGCGTTTACGACCGCTACCAGCAGAAGCTCCTCGTCAACAAGGCGCTTGACTTCGACGATCTGCTGGTGCGCGCGGTGGATTTGCTGCGCGACGACGCCGACACCCGCGCGCGCTATCAGGAGCGCTTCCAGCACGTGCTGGTGGACGAGTATCAGGATGTCAACTTTGCGCAGTATCGGCTGGTGGAAGTGCTGGCGCGTCATCACCGCAACCTTTGCATCGTGGGCGACGACGACCAGAGCATCTACCGCTTTCGCGGCGCCGACGTGCGACTGATTCTCGAGTTCGAGAAGGACTATCCGAACGCGACCGTCATCAAGCTCGAACAGAATTACCGCAGCACGCAGCCGATTCTCGACGCCGCGTATCACATCATCCGCCGTAACGCAAAGCGCGCGGAGAAGCGCCTCTGGACCCAGCGCGTGGATGGCGAACGCCTGCTGATCCACGACGCCGCCGACGCGGTGGAGGAAGCCTGGTTCGTCGCCGAGACCATTCAACGGCTGGCGCCGGAGCGCTCGAACGGCTGGCGCGACTTCGCGATTCTATGCCGCACCAACGCGCAGTCGCGGGTGTTCGAGGAGACCTTCGCGCAACTCCGCATTCCGCTGCGGCTGGTCGGCGCGCAACGGTTCTACGAGCGCCGTGAGATCAAGGACGTCGTCGCGTACCTGCGGCTGCTCGCCAACCCGAGCGATGCCGTGAGCTTGCGCCGCGTCATCAACGTCCCGCCGCGCGGCATCGGCGACAAGACGCTGGCGCGACTCGAGGACGAAGCGCAACGCCTCGGCGTCGGCATGATTGACGTGGTGCGCGCGCCGGATTGCGAAGCGTTGTTCGACAAGCGCGCCGGCGCCGCGCTGCGTCGCTTCGCCTTGATGTTCGATCGGCTGTTCGAGCTGGCGAAGCGCGCCACCGTTACCGAGCTGGTGCAGCAACTGCTGGCCGACAGCGGTTACGTGCAGGCGCTGGAAGCCGAGCGCACCCTCGAAGCCGCCAGCCGCCTCGAAAACCTGCAAGAGTTTCTGACCACCACCAAGCAGTTCGACGAGCAGCAGGTCGCGCGCGCGGCGCTCCTCGCCGAGGCGCCGCTCGAGTTTTCCGAACTCGTCGGCGATGGCGGCCTGACGGACTTTCTCCAGCGCACCGCGCTGATCGCCGATCTCGACGCCTGGAACGAAAAGGATCAGGCGGTGACGATGATGACCGTCCACAGCGCGAAAGGGCTGGAGTTTCCCGTGGTGTGCATCGTCGGCCTCGAAGAAGGCGTGTTCCCGCACGCGCGCTCGCTCAACTCGGGCGACCCCACCGACCTCGAGGAAGAGCGAAGGCTCATGTACGTGGCGCTCACCCGCGCCCGCGAACGGGTCTTCTTGAGCTACGCCCACCGCCGCACCATCCAGGGCCTCACCACGCCGCAACTGCCCTCGCGCTTCCTCGACGAGATTCCCGCCGAACTCCGCCAGCAGCGCAACGAAGTCGGCTGGCGCTCGCGCCAAACCGAATGGCCCGCGACGCCGACCTACGGCGGGCACCGCGGGCTTGACTTGCAGCGCGTGCTGTCCCTCTCTTCCTCCAAACCAACCAGCCAACCAACCAGCCAACGACCAACCCATCCAACCACGTTCAAAGTCGGCGACAAAGTTCGCCACGCCCAATGGGGAGAGGGCATCGTCGTCAAGGTCCCGAAGGAAGGCGAAGTGGAAGTGGCCTTCCCGAAGACGACCCTCGGCATCAAGAAGCTGATCCTGGCCTACGCGCCGCTGGAGAAGATGTAACCGTCTTGAGGATCGATGATCGCCTGGGCGTTCGCCTACTTCGGCTTACGCGCCGCGCGCCGCTGGTACACCTTCGCGTGCTGCGCGTGCGCCTGCATGTTGCCGACGTAGGCTTTGACCAGCTCGGGCGCGTCTTTCAGGATGAGCAGGTTCTCGGCGTTCAGCTCGTCGGCGGCCCGGGTGAAGTTGAACGAGCCGGTGATGACGGTGGCGTTATCGATCACCATCACCTTGTGGTGGAAGATGGCGTGCTTCGGGTCGATGTAGACGGGGACGCCGTTGAGCTTGAGCGGGGGGGAAGCGGGCCACTTGTCGGTCTGCGCCGACTTGTCCACCAGCACCCACACGCGCACCTTGCGCTTGTGCGCGGCGATGAGCGCCTGCGCAATGCCCGAGTGGTCGAGCTTGTAGGCCGAAACCCACACCATCTCCTTCGCCGCGTTGATCTCGGCGATGATGGCCGCCGCGCATCCGCCGTTGGGGGAGAAGAGGACGGTGACCGTGGCGGTGTCAGCGGTGGCAAGATGGATGAAGACGAGCAGCGTGACGATGATGAATGTGCGTATGATGATGACCTTCGTTGACGTTCAGCCCCGAAGGGGCGTCGGAACATAGCCCTGGGTTGCGTTTAGGCAACCCACGGGCCTTGTTGATTTGGATGGCGGCGGCTGTAACAGGCCGGGCAATCGCACTGTTGCCGGGTATCTCCCCGAACGTGTACTAACCCATGGATGATCCCATCCTGAGCATCGAAGCACGGTAGGAGGTCCCGGAAAAGATGGGCATTGTTCTTCTCGTAAAGTAACCAGGTCGCGTGAGAAACAAGGTCAGCAACTTGGAGCAGTCTGGATTCCGACATCGCGGCAAAGTATGGGATATCCGCAAGATTCGTGATGGCACCCCATTGCGTTCCTCGCTGATGGAAGCCGCGAACCCATACCTTCGCTCTCGCGTCAAACCTTCCCTCGGAAAAAACGATCAAGCCACGCTGTGGATCGGAGTTGGCATGGTAGCGGCGTTGTAGGAAAATGTCGAATCGCTTGCAGATCTGTTCAGTTGCTGCCTCTACGGCAGCTTCTCCCCACACCTCGCGAGTCTTTTCTACTGCCGCTGCGAAAAGAATGCGACCTTGCGCCGGCGAATCAACGATCGCGTTGCTGAGGTCACTCAAGACTTCTTTGCGCTTCTCCTGCGTGACGTTTCGCCAGAGGTTCCTGCCGTTTCGAATTTCCGATGCGTGGAACGGTATCGGCTGATGGTCCGGGAAGTGTCTGTCTTGAACTTGCTCGATCGCCTTCGTCAGGAAATACGTTTGGCGTTCAAACAGGGCGACGCCTGCCAAAACGAAGTAGCGATCATTTGGATCCTTCTCGTTTCCCGATTCATCCAAGTACAAAAGATACATGCCGATGATCACCTGCAATACGGGCGTTCAGTTGTCCTCTCGGGACACAAAAAAAGGCGACTGGCAGATCGAGTCGCAAAGGCAACTCAACCAGTCGCTTCAAGAATTATAGCACATGATTCTAAGATGCAATCGAGTTTCAGGAAATCACTTACGAACACATTGACCTCCCTACACCTCCCCCAACCCCGCATTGAACGTCCCGCGCGCAATCGTCCGTCCGGTGGCGTCGCGGAGTTCCATCGCGTCGAGGCCGTCGACCACGGTTACGCCGGTCCAGGTGAAGGCGTTGGTCGAGCCGGGGGTGGCGCTGTAGGGTTGCGTCTGCTCGAACGCGCCCTCCTTAAAGTACACCACGGCGGCGTTGGGCAGCGAGGGGTCTTTGACCAACGTCTTCTCCTGCCCGGGACCGAGCGTGCTATTGTTGAAGTCGAAGCGCGGCAGGCTGGCCTGGCCGTCGCGGAAGATGGGCGGCAGGGTTTGGGTGAGCGGATGGTTGGGGCCGAAGCGGTTCGTAATGGTCACCACGTACTGCTCCAGCCGCGCGATGACGGAGGTGCGCTCGCGCAGCAGGGCGAGCACGTCGCCGAAGAACACTTCCTTGTCGGCGCGCGCAAAGCCGAGGTCGTGTTCGCGCTGGTCGATCTGCTGCAGCTTGGTGGTCAGCGTGTCGTGCGCGGTTTGCAGGTTGGCCAGGGTGTAGGCGCCGATGGTCATCGGCGCCGCGCCGGCGGCATTGACGCTGGTCCAGTGGCGCAGGAAGCGGTGCACCATCGTCAGATAATTTCCCGGTGTCTGCGTTTCCATGTTGGGGATGGTGGTGACGAGCGCGTGGCGCGGGCCCAGGAACGATTTCACCGTCGGCTTGTAGCTCGTCAAGACGTTCCAGACTTTCTGGAAGTCGTCGGCGTCGATTCCCCAGATGGCCGCGCGTTCGGCCAACAGGCCAGGCAGTTCCACCGTCTCCAGATTGTCGTTGGCGACGGTGCGGTCGTGGTACTGGTCGAACAGCGCATTGAACTGTGTGCGCCCGAAGCCCGGCTCGATTTCGATCGGCGCGCCGGCCTGCGTGTCGGCGCCGGGCATGTAACCGCGGAAGTCGTCCATCATCTGTGTGCGTTCGGCTTCGGTCAATCGGGGCATCGTTGGCCTCCTGGGGTCTCGCCGCGCCGTGTGCCGGCGCGTCGGTCGGTTGCGTCGGTCGTCCGTTTCATCACACCGCCGCCTCGTCCTCCTGCATCGGCGATTTTTCGCGTTGCGTGGGCGTGTCCGCGCGTTCCACCGGGGTGTGCGCGCGTTCCATGATCGAACCGTCGGCTTGCATCGCCGCCTGATCTCGTCGGGTCGGCGCGTTCGCTCGTTCCATCGGCGCGTCGGCGGCTTCCATCGCCGCCTGATTTCATTGGGTCGGCGCGTTCGCTCGTTCCATGATCGAACCATCGGCTTGCATCGCCGCCTGATTTCGTTGGGTCGGCGCGTTCGCGCGTTCCATCGGCACGTTCGCTCATTCCATCGGCGATTTCGCAGATTTAAGGGGTGCTGGAAGCCTAAAAATGCCAGATTTGGCCTGGACGGGTCATCGTCAAACGCAAAGGCGCAAAGTCGCAAGGACGCAAAGAACAGAATCCGTCAAAACACAAAGAGCGTCTTGAGCGCGATGCGGGGTTCGAACTTGTCGGCGTTGGGGTCGCCGATGATTATGAAGGCGTCCATGCCGTGGCGGACGTTCTGGCGGTAGGCGAGATAGCCGTTGGTGCCGCGTTTGCGCTGGACAATGCGCCCGCCCACGCCGCGCTCGGGGGTGAAATCGTAGTTGACGGAGGCGATGGTCTGCAACTGGTTCTCTCGGTCGCCCCGGTCGAAGCCGTCGCGGAACTCGTTGCTGAACGAGACCGTGAGCTTCTCGCCAAGCCGGAACCCCTGGCTGACGCGGTACTGCACCAGTTGTCCGCCGGACTGCTTGCCCAGCGAGACGCTCGCGCGGCCCTGGCGATATTGTTTGAAGCGGTTCCACAAAAACGCGCCCTCGAAGACGCGATCCTGGTACAGCGCCGGGCCGTCCTGACGGTCCTCATAGGCGGGGTTGATCGAGAAGCCGGTGCCGTTGCGAAAGCCGATGAAGCCCTCGATATTGGCATTGCGATAGAAGAACGGGCCAGTGGTTCGCTGCGCGGCGCGAGCATCGGCGTTCACACTGAACTCGTCAATCGGGCCCTTCGACATTTTCTTCTCGTACTCCAGCCCGCCGCTGTAGCGCTTGAGATTGCGCTCGGGCACGAAGCCGTCGGCGGGGCGATAGTCCGCGCCGACAGTGCGGTAGCCCAGCCAGCCACCGAGGCGACGGTTACTCGGATTGAAGCCCACCCAGAAATCGGAGGCGTGATCCGACCCGCCGGCCAGCAAAGTCGCGTAGTCGGCGTAGGCGTAATAGCTGCCGGCCTTCGTCGGCTTCGAATAGTTGGCTTTGAACAGACTTGCGCTGCGGCCGGTGTTGCCGTCGAAGCGGCCGGCGTACTGCGTGCCGACTTCCAGGTACTCCGACAGCTTGTGATCGGCGCCTACGGCCAGCGCGCGGTGACGGTTGTCGTCATACAGGCCCAACATGCCGAACTGCGTCGCGCCGAGATTGCCGAAGGTCTTGAAGCCGGCATCCATGTCGCGCACGCGCTGCGAGGCAAACAGTGAAGTGGTCGGCATGAAGCCACGACCTTCGACGAAGAACGGGCGCGTCTCCTGCGCCAGCCGCTCGTTGTACGAGAAGTCGAGGTTGAGAACGTCGCCCTCGATGTTCTTGAAGTCGGGGACGACGGTCAGCATCGAGGTCAGGCCGTTGGTGAAGGTCTGCTTCAAGTCAAATCCATAGCCGGGCTGGCGCGCGTCGCGACTGAGGTCGGCCATCGCGTACGGCATGAACCGCAGCGGCGGATGAATGGTCGGCAGCTTGAGTCCGACCCAGTCGGCGGTCCTGGTGCGGTCGAACGAGCCGCGCATCTTCGGGTAGGTGCTGCGTTCGAGCGTGCGCGCATGGCGGCGGTTGGCGTAGAGACCGAGGCTGCTCTGGCCGGAAGGGTAGCGCAGGATGTCGAGCGGGATCGCCATCTCGACGGTGTAGCCGTCGGCGACGCGTTGGGCCGCGCCCAGCCAGTCGCCGCGCCACTGAATCTTGTAGGCGGAGCCGCCGGGGATCTGCTCGCCCATCGCGCCGCGCGCCGTCACCGCGAAGCTGAAGCCGTCTTCGCGACGATGACGATGCGACGGGTCGATGATTAACTCGATGTGGTCGTCGCGGCGAAACGAACCGTTGCGCTTGGTCTCGACCGCCACGATTCCATCGGGTTGCGAGTCTTTGCAGTGGAAGGCGAAGTACAGATGCTTCGCATCGTAAGCCATCCACATGGTCGTCGGCTCGTCGGGGTTCTTGTCGAGGTCAATGCACCAGAAGTCGGCCACCTTCGGGGCAACTGTCCAGGCGTGGTCGTCCAGCACGCCGTCGATCTTCGGCGCAGCACTGACCTTGACCGCGGGAATGTGCGGCACGCCGTTGGCCTCGGCCACCGGCGGCGCGGCGGCGCGTACTGGCGCAGCGCAGACAAGGAAAAGCCAGGCGAATAACGCCTGGCGGAGGCGACGAAGATTGGGTGTCATGGACAAGAACAACGAGATAGACACGGAAGCGCCGGCGAGGTTGCGCCGGTTGACGCGACCGGCTTCAGACGCCACATTGCGACCTCGCCATCATCACCCACCTGGAGCTTCTGCGTGAACCTGCAAGCCAAAGACCCGGCCATCTTCGACCTCATCCAGCAGGAGGAGCGCCGTCAGCGCGAAGGGCTCGAGCTTATCCCGTCGGAGAACTACGCCAGCAAGGCGGTGCTGCAAGCGGTGGGCAGCATCTTCATGGACAAGTACAGCGAGGGCTATCCGCGCAAGCGCTACTACGGCGGCAACGAAGTGGTGGACGAGCTCGAAGAGCTGTGCATCCAGCGCGCGCGCGCGGTGTTCGAAACCGACTACCATGTCAACGTGCAGCCGCTGTCGGGGTCGCCCGCCAACATGGCCGTGTACGTCGGCCTGCTGGAGTTCGGCGACAAAGTGCTGGGCATGAACCTCGCCCACGGCGGCCACCTGACCCACGGGCACAAGGTCAACTTCTCCGGCCGCGCGTTCAACTTCGTGCAGTACGGCGTGCGCGCAGATGACGAGCGCATCGACTACGACGCGCTGGAGCGCATCGCGAATGACGAGCAGCCGAAGCTCATCGTGAGCGGCGCGACCTGCTACCCGCGTCTCATCGACTTCGAGCGCATCTCAGGTATCGCGCACGCGGTCGGCGCGGTGCACATGGCCGACGTGTCGCATATCGCCGGGCTCATTGCCGGCGGCGCGCACCCTTCGCCGTTCCCGCACACCGACGTGGTGACGACGACCACGCACAAGACGCTGCGCGGCCCGCGCGGCGCCGTCATCTTCTGCCAACCGCAGTTCGCCGAGCGCATCGACAAGGCCATTTTCCCCGGACTGCAAGGCGGCCCGCACGACCACGTCAACGCCGGTAAGGCCGTGGCCTTCGCCGAAGCCTTAACGCCGGAGTTCAAGTTGTACGCGAAGCAGGTCGTGGCGAATGCGCAGGCGATGGCCGGTGAACTGATGAAGCTGGGCCACCGCTTGGTCAGCGGCGGCACCGAAAACCACCTGATGCTGCTCGACCTGCGACCGCTCAACCTGCAAGGCCGCGCAGCCACAACCACGCTCGACCGCTGCGGCCTCACCGTCAACCAGAACGCCATTCCGTTCGACCCGGCCAAGCCGTTCAACCCCAGCGGCATCCGCCTCGGGACGCCGTCCGTCACCTCGCGCGGCATCAACGACGACGACATGCGGCAAATCGCGCGCTGGATCGACCGCGCGTTACGCAACCCGGAAGACGACTCCGTCGTCGCGCAGATTCGCGAAGAGACGCGCGCCTTCGCGCGGCAGTTTCCGCTGCCAGGGCTGGACTTGTAGGCCGGTTGCGTCCGCCCGCTCGCGCTTGAGTTTCGCAGAAGGAACCCGAGCGGCTGCGGCTTCGAGCATGGGTTAGGGTTGGGCGGCGACGCTGCGGTGACGAGCGGGCGGGTGTGCTATAATGCACGCCACAATGTAGCAGTCGACGACGCGCTGCACAACCCCGGAGAAGGAACGCGGTTGCACCTCTACGAAGCCCTTGCCAAGCGCGTTTGCGAATGGCGCGAGCAGAACCACGCTTGCGCCGATTTCCCGACCATCGCTGAAATCCTCGAATGGGCGACGGAGCCCGACGGCAGTGGCTTCCGCCTGCGCGTCCCGCAACTGCGCGCGCTGGAAACCTATTGGTATCTTCGTCTCATTGAAGGCACGCCGCACGTCTCCGAGCTGTATCAGCGTTACTTTCCGCAGGACGATCCCGACGAAGTATTGAAGGCGTACGGCATTCCGCAGGAAGCGTTTCGCAAGAGCAAATACAATCTTGCGGACACGTTGGATCGAATCAGGAATGACGATGAATTCGCGAGTGAATACCGACTCGACGCTTTGCGCGAAACGCTGACGCTGGACTACGCGAGTTACATTCTCGCCCTCGCGATGGGCGCGGGGAAAACCGCGCTCATCGGCGCTATCATCGCAACCGAGTTCGCGATGTCACTCGAGTATCCCGATGGCCCGTTCGTGCAGAACGCCCTCGTGTTCGCGCCGGGCAAGACCATCATCGAGTCGCTTCGCGAGTTGGCGGAGATTCCATACGACCGCATTCTCCCGCCGCGCCTTTACAAGCCGTTCTCCTCTTCCGTCAAGCTGACTTTCACGCGCGACGGTGACCCGGACATTCAGGTTGTGTCGGCCAGCTACTTCAATATCGTCGTGACGAACACCGAGAAGATTCGCATCCAGAAGGAAACCATACGCAAGAGCGATTTGGGCGCGAGCCTGTTCGCCTCGCGCGAAAAGGAAGAGGAAGCGCGCGCTGAGGTTGCGAACCGTCGCTTGCAGCGCATTGCGTCGCTCCCGCACCTTGCCATCTTCTCCGACGAGGCGCATCACACCTACGGTCAATCGCTCGGTACCGACTTGAAGAAGGTTCGCAAGACGGTCGACTATCTGCACGAGAAGAGTCCCAACCTCGTTTGCGTCATCAACACGACGGGCACTCCCTACTTTCAGAAACAGCCGTTGCGCGATCGCGATGTTGTGATCTGGTACGGCCTCTCGCAAGGCATTCGCGAAGGCATACTCAAAGATGTTGCGCAGAGCATCTACGCCTACTCGATTGGCGACACCAACGTCGACCAGTTCGTTACCCAGGTGCTGGAACAGTTCTTCCAGCGGTACGGCGACGTTGCCCTACCGAACGGCGCGCCCGCGAAGATCGCGCTCTACTTCCCTCAAAATGACGACTTGACGAAGTACCGTCCCGTCGTCGAAGCCAAGTTGATGGAGCTCGGCTATCCGCCGACCATCTGTCTCCGCAATACTTCCGAGTCGCCACAATCCGACATCGACGCCTTCAACCGCCTGAACGATCCCGCCTCGCCGCATCGTGTGATCCTGCTGGTCAACAAAGGCACGGAAGGATGGAACTGCCCCAGCTTGTTCGCGTGCGTGCTCGTGCGCACCCTGCGCACCAGCAACAACTTCGTTTTGCAAGCGGCGTTGCGTTGCTTGCGCCAGGTGCCGGGAAACGTCCACAACGCGTCCATCTACCTATCAAGTGGGAACCGCTCCATCCTCGACCGTCAGTTGCAGGAAACCTATGGCGAGTCGATCTCCGACCTGCGCAACGCACGCGGGAATAGTCGAGCCGCAACGATTTGCGTCCGCAAGCTCAATCTCCCGCCGCTGGTGGTGAAGCAGATCGTTCGCTCGGTCGTCCTCCAGAAGCGCAGCGCGCAGCCGTTGACCTTGACACCGCCGGAGATTGAAGCGGACACGCTCGAAATGGTCAGGCTCGAAATTTCGCAGCAAACGTCCACGCGCAAGGTGTTGAAGCAGATCGAAGCCACCGTCGAAATCGAAGCCGTCCCCGACACTTGCGACCTTTACTCCGCCGCTGTCGAACTCGCCGCCGTCTATCGGCTCGACCTGTGGACGGTACACGATGAGTTGCGCCGCGTTTACCAGGCGGACGAACTGCCCACGGCGCACTTAGGCGAGTTGGCGAAACAGATCGAAGCTCAGTTCTGCCAATACGAAGTGGAAGAGGAACTGGTCGAACGCGCGCTCGCGCTGGTGAAACTCGACGGCTTCACTCAAGGCATCGACGCCAACGGCGCGGAAGTGTACACCGCCGAAATCTCCTACCCGGTCAGCCGCGAGCATCTGCTGGTGAGTTGGCAGGTCTGGCAAAGCAGAACCGGCGAGTTCGGCTTCCACTACACGCCGTACAACTTCGACTCGAATCCCGAGAAGAACTTCTGCGAGCAACTGCTCGAACATCTGCACCTGCATCCCGATCAGGTGCAAGACCTTTACTTTACCGGCGCGCTCACCGATCCGCGCAAGACCGATTTCTACATCGAGTACAAGGGCGAAGACGATCGCTGGCACCGATACACGCCCGACTTCATCATCCGCCGCAAAGACGGCAGATGCCTCATCGTCGAGATCAAGGACACGCAGTTCGAGACCGCGACCAACGAAGACCTTGCACGCGATGGGCGCGGCGAGCGGCTTATCACGGCTGAGGGACGCAAAGCTGTCGCGTTGAAGAAGTTTGCCGGACTCAACCCGGACCGCTTGAAGTACGAGATCATCTTCGCTAAGGACGATACCGTGACTTTCGAGCAGACCCGCGAGGCGCGGGAGTTTGTCGAATGCTCGGATTGACGGCCGCTGCCGTTGGGTGTTAGTCTGGGAGGAGTGGTTACTCTTGAAGCCGACGAAACTGCATGCTGTACCACCATCGACTGCCTTGCTTCAACGTGCGCGGGAGCTTCGCAAACGAATAATTGCCTGTGACTCGACCGATGAAGCGCAGGCGAGAACTCTGGTAGCAATGTTCCGGCAGACGGCACACTTGCGCAAACGCGCCACTTCATTGATCTTGTCCGAGCGAGCCTGAACTCGTTGACTTGACGCGGCAATCTGTGTTATCAGAACGCAATACCGAGAAGGAGAGAGCGCCATCGTCGGAACTTCGGAGGAAGTCATGTCTACTGCCCAGCAACATTACGCCACCAACATCCGTTGCCTGCCGCCAACCGAGCGAATGGAATTGGCGGCCCTCATTCTCAATGACTTGACCCAGGAGAAGAGCGCGCCCCGTCCTTCGACGTTTGCGCTCGACCTGCTCGAAACGCTCCCCGGGGGTCGCCTCTTCAAAACGGCAGAGGAGGCCGATGAGTATCTGCGCCAGGAGCGCGAGTCATGGGAGCGTTAAGCCTTCCCGCGTCGGGCGCAGTTTACGTCGATACCGCTACGGTCATCTACAGCGTGGAGAAGCACGCGGACTATTGGCCATTGCTGCGGCCATTGTGGGAGGCCTCCAAAGCTGGGCAGATCGAGGTCATCGGCAGCGAACTGCTGCTGCTGGAAACACTGGTGGGACCGCTCAAGCACGGCGACGCGCAATTAGCGGCCACCTACGAACAACTTCTTACCGCTTCGGAGATGCGCCTGCTGCCGATCACTGCCGACCTGCTCAGAGCAGCAGCCCGGCTGCGCGCCGACTGGAATCTGAAGACGCCCGATGCCGTTCATGTCGCCACGGCGCTCGCGGCTGGGTGCGTGTGGTTTCTGACCAACGATCTTGATTTGCGACGCGTGCCGCAGCTTCCCGTCGTCATTTTGAAAGACGTGGCCGCCGCTTAACTCAGGAACTCCGCCATGCCCGAAGCCAAACAAGTCACCATCAAGCCCGCCAAGGGCCGCCCCATGCTCACCTGGGTCGGCAAGCGCCCACTGCGCCACGTGACAGCGTTTCCCGCGCAGTTGGTGGAGAGTTCAAACCACTCGCCACTAACGACTCACCACTCACCAACTTGCTCTTCCACGGCGACAACAAGGAAGTGCTCGCCCACCTGCTCGCCAACGGCTATCGCGGCAAGGTCAACCTGATCTACATCGATCCGCCGTTCAATACCGGCGTCGACTACGTACGCAAGATCGTTCTTCGCGGTTTGAGGAGCGAGAAGATCGAGGGCGAGGCGTATTCCTTCGCGGAACAGATCCAATACTCGGCGAATTGGCACGTTGATTTGTTTCTACAATTCCTTTATGAGCGCATTCAACTTGGAAGAGAGATGCTGGCAGAAGGCGGCATGATCTTCATTCGCATTGACGTGCATTTCGCGAGTCACGTGCGGCTAATTGCGGACGAAATCTTCGGCACGGATAACTTCCAGAATGCGATCGTCGTCAATCGGGTCAAGAAGAATGTAACCAACAAGGGACGCCGCACCATTCCTCACGCGGTCGATTACCTATTCGTTTACTTCAAAGGCGATAACGCCGAATACCGCAACGTCGTGAAGAAGCTTCCAGCAACCAAGCCCGGCTACTGGCATTCGATGGAGTCAGGAGGAGTACCGGGGCCGCGACAGGTCGTTCTTGCAGGGCGCACTTTCTTTCCTTCTCCTGGCACACACTTCAAGTTCACGCAGGAACCGTCGGATTCGATGTTCGCGAACGGCAAGATCCGCGTGAACACCAAGACAGACACGCCAGAGTACTGGGTCGAAGAGAAGGACTTTGAACATCTCGACAGCAATTGGACGGACATTCCTGGATACACGTTCACCACGGGCTATCCAACAGAGAACTCGGAAAAACTGCTTGACCGAGTGATCGAGGCAGGTTCCAAGGCTGGTGACTTGGTGCTCGACTTTTTCCTCGGCTCGGGCACCACGGCGGCGGTTGCGCAGAGGTTAGGCCGCCGCTGGATCGGCTGCGACATTAACAAGGGCGCGATTCAGACGACCAGCAAGCGGCTGCAAGCGGTCATCACCGAACAGAGCGAAGCGCAGAAGACGGCCAACGATTCCAGTGAGCACGACGAACATCAAGCGAAGAAACTGTTCGACAACGCATGCCTTTCCTGCCTGCGCGCGGTGCCCAAACAGTTCGCCGTGAATCGCGTCAACGACTACGACTTACAGATTCAGCACAACGAAGCCGTGAACCTGGCCTGCGAGCACATCGGCATCACGCGCACCAAGACCGACGCGTTCTTCGACGGCACGCTCGGCAAGCGGCTGGCGAAGATTGTGTCGTTCGGCCACCCGCTCACGCTGCTCGACCTGGAAGAAGTGAAGCGCGAGTTAGAAGCGCGCCCCGACGAGGACCGCGAGGTCGTCATCGTCTGCCTCGGCAAGGAAACTGCCGTCGAGGGCTGGCTGGACGACTGGAACCGCATGCGCAAGCAGGGCGACGTGCCGAACAAGCTCGAAGTTATCGAGCTGCGCACCGATCCGAAGTACGGCAAGTTCTTCGTCCACCAACCCGCCAGCGCAAAGGTGAGCATCAAGCGCGCGAAGGACAAGCTCCATGTGGAGATTCAGAACTTCATCTCACCCACCATCATCGAGCGCCTGCATCAGCAAGCCGGCCTGCTGCAACCGAAGATTGACGACTGGCGTTCGATGGTGGATTCCGTGATGATCGACCCCGCCTACAACGGCGAAGTCTTCAACATCGTCCTCTCCGACGTGCCCGAGAAAAAGAACGATCTCGTCGTCGGCAAATACGAACTCCCCGCGCCGAAAGGCAAGACTACCGTGGCTGTAAAAATAGTGGACATGCTGGGCGAGGAAATGCTGGTCACGAAAAATGTATAGCCGCCGTTTACGCAGCTACCACTCATCCACCTTCCTCCACTGCCCCGCGTCGTCGAGGAATTCGATCTCATGGATCGGGTGCAGCTCCCACACCGTTCCGCGACTTTTGCCGACGTTGTAGAAATGCTCCTGATCGTACATCAGCCAGCCGCTTATCCGCAGGCGGGCGCCGCGGTTGGCTAACTGTTGCAGCGTGGTGAGGTTCCACTTCGGATGCTGCGGCATCAGGCGCGGGCTGATTTCCATGACCATCGACTTCGTCTTCGGGCCGGCAGGGGTTGCGGTCAGGTTGAGGTGAATGTCGCGGTCGGTCTTGCTGTAGCAGTTACACGACTCGGGCGCTTGCATCTTCTGCTTGAAGTTCAGCAGGTAGCCTTCGACTTGCGCGCCGCGACTTTCCCACTGCGCGACTTCCTGCTGGGCCGCCGTCGTCCACTGGCGGCGCGGACGGTCCTTCATCTTCATCACGGCTTTGGGGCGCAGGCGTAAGAAGGAGGGGAGGTCAAGCGTCAGGTACGGCCGACCGCCGGTAGCGGTCGGAGGCGGGGGCAGGTCGCGATTCTTGCGGCGGTTGAGGTCGGGGTCGCCGCCGCCACGGCCTTCGGGAGGGCAACCGTGGAAGAGGCCGGTCGAGTTTGCTGGTTGGCTGGGTGGCTCGGTGGCTGACGGACTGGACGGCAATGCGAAATGCGAATTGCGGAATGCGAAATGCAAAATGAACGACGCAAGGACGATGAGGAGAAGGCGGCGGCGCATGCGGGGATTATACACGACAAACGGCGGCAACGGAATCGGCAGACGGGGAGAAAGGGCGCACATGCGAAAGACGTTCTCCCCTTCTCCCACTCTCCCTTTCGTCGTTTCCGTTGCTGTCGTTCTCCCCATCTCCCTCTCTCCCCGTCTGCCGTTTCCGTTGCTGTCGTTCTTTGACTTTTGGGCAGTTAGCTCGGCGAAGTGGCCGAAAATCGAGAAAACGCTATCCGGAACCGTGTCGTGACTGGTTTCGGTGGCCGAGGGCCAAAACGATGTCTTTTCGGGGTCTTGCGCCTAAAAGTACCCCAAAACCTGAGCGCTCGTCGTTCCCCCTGGGTGGAGGAACCACCAGCGGGACCCCGCCAGCCGTTCCTCCTGGGTGGAGGAACCACCAGCGGGAGCCCGCCAGCTGTTCCCCCTGGGTGGAGGAACCACCAGCGGGAGCCAGCCAGCCGTTCCTCCTGGGTGGAGGAACCACCAGCTGGAGCCCGCCAGCCGTTCCTCCTGGGTGGAGGAACCACCAGCGGGAGCCCGTTAGCCGTTCCCCCTGGGTGGAGGAACCACGAGCGGGAGCCCGCCAGCCGTTCCCACTGGGTGGAGGAACCACCAGCGGGAGCCCGTTAGCCGTGCCGCGATCAAGAAGAAGTGTGAACGGACGAGGGTGCGCGGGGGCGAAATCGGCCTGACGCGCCACGCCGAGAACTGATAAGCTGCTTGACTGAATGGCACCTACGAATCCCTGGGAATTCTGGATCGACGTTGGCGGTACGTTCACCGACTGCTTTGCGCGGTCGCCCGACGGCCGACTGCGGCGGCATAAGTTGCTCAGCTCCGGCGTTACGAAGGGTGCCGTTGGTCCCGCCAGTGGACGCGATCGAATTGTCGATCCCGCGCGGCGCCACGATCCCCCGGAATTCTGGAATGGTTACGAGTTGCGATTGCTCGACGTCGCCGGCAAGGTCGTCGCCGGCTCACAAGTAGCTGCATTCGATCGCGAAGCCTCCGCGTTGGCACTCCTGTCGCCGCTTTCCGCGCCGCCGCAATTGGGTCAGGTCTACGAGCTGGTCTCCGAGGAGGAGGCGCCGGTCATTGCCGTGCGGCATTTGCTGTCGCTGCGCCGCAGCGACCCCATCCCGCCAGTCGAAGTCCGCCTGGGCACGACGCGCGGCACCAACGCCCTGGTCACTCGTCGCGGCGCCCGCACGGGGTTCGTCACGACGCGAGGTTTGGGCGAGGTGCTCTTGATCGGCTATCAGAACCGGCCGCGGCTATTTGACCTCAATATCAAAAAGCCTGAGCCGCTCTTTGCCGCCGTGGTCGAAATCGACGAGCGCCTCGCCGCCGATGGCACGGTCATCGTCGCCCCCGATCCGGAAAGGGTTCGCCGGCAGCTTGAGGAACTGAAATCGCAGAAGATCGAGTCGCTGGCTGTCTGCCTTTTGCATGCCTTCGCCTTTCCCCAACACGAAGAATTAGTGGAACGCATCGCGCGCGAGGTCGGCTTCAACGAGCTCAGCGTCAGTCATCGCGTCGCGCCGTTCATCAAAATCGTCGCTCGCGGCGACACGACTGTGGTGGACGCATATCTAAATCCGGTGCTGCGGGCCTACGTCGAGCAGCTCGGCGCATCGCTTTCCGGGGACGGATCCGGCGACGGTTCGGCCAGGGGAAGACTGCGGATTATGACCTCCGCCGGCGGGCTGGTCGAAGCCGCGGGCTTCACGGGCAAGGACTGCATTCTCTCCGGCCCGGCCGGCGGCGCGGTCGGTTCTTCGCGCGTGGCGGAAGCGGCCGGGTTCAAGCGCGCAATCGGCTTCGACATGGGCGGCACCAGCACCGACGTGTCGCGGTACGACGGCAGACACGATATGGAATTCGAGACGGAGAAGGCCGGGGTACGCGTGGTCGCGCCGATGCTGGCGATCCATACCGTCGCCGCCGGCGGCGGCTCGCTCTGCTCATTCGACGGCGTGAAGCTCGTTGTCGGTCCCGACAGCGCCGGCTCCGAACCCGGCCCGGCCTGCTATGGCCGTGGCGGCCCGCTGGCCGTCACCGACCTCAATTTTCACCTCGGCAAAATCCCAGTCGACCATTTTCCTTTCCCGCTTGATTCCCGGGCTGTCGAGGCGAGGCTCGATGCATTGGCGACGGAAATCGAAAAAGCGACCGGCCGGCGGCTCTCGCCGGTTGAACTGTGCGACGGCTTTGTGCGCGTGGCGAACGCGAACATGGTTAAGCCGATCCGCGCCATCAGCACGGCCAGGGGCTACGACCCGCGCGACTACGTGCTGGTGGCCTTCGGCGGCGCAGCCGGCCAGCACGCCTGCGCCATCGCCCGCGAACTGGGCATGCGTGAAGTGCTGTTGCACCCCGACGCGGGCCTCTTGAGCGCCTACGGCATCGGCATGGCACCGGTCGCCCGGCACAAAAGCCAGGGCGTTGATCAGCCCTACAGCCAGGCGGCCGTCGTCGCGCTGGATGGCGTCTTCAAGCGCCTCGAATGCGAAGGCCATGCGGAAGTACTCGCCGAAGGCATCGCCCCGGACAAGATCGAGGTATTCCGGTCGCTCGACCTGCGCTATCAAGGACAGGAGGCAGCGCTTTCCATCCCCGAGCCTGAGCATGGCACCTACGCTGACGCCTTCGCCGACCAGCACCGGCAATTGTTCGGGTTTGTGCATGAAAGCCGGGCGTTGGAGATCGTCGCCGCGCGCGTGCAAGTCGCCGGCAGTGCAGCCGAGATCCCGGTTGCCACAAAAGCGCCGCACTCGAGCCGGCCCGAGCCGGCCCGAACGGCGCAGGTTTGTTTCGAGACTCAGTGGCAATCGTGCGGCGTTCACTTACGGGAGTCGCTCGCGTCGGGTGACGTGATTGCCGGCCCGGCCATTGTCTGCGAAGACTCGTCAACGGTCGTCATCGATCCCGGCTGGCAGGCGGAGGTGCGAGCCCACGGGGAATTGGTCCTCACTGATCTGGGACGCGCCGCGCAGCGCCCCATTTCGATCGACTGCGACGTCGTGATGCTCGAAATCTTCAACAACCTCTTCGCCGGCATCGGCGAGCAAATGGGCATCACGCTTCGCAATACCGCCAGCAGTGTGAACGTGAAAGAGCGGCTCGATTTTAGTTGCGCGATCTTCACCGCAACCGGCGACCTCGTCGTCAACGCACCGCACATCCCCGTTCATCTGGGCGCGATGGGCGAGACCGTCCGTAAGGTGCTGGCCGACAATCCCAACATGCAGCCGGGCGACGTTTTCGTGAGCAACGACCCCTACCACGGCGGGTCGCACCTGCCGGATATTACTGTCGTTACGCCGGTCTTCGTCGGTGGCCAACTCATGTTTTTCACGGCAAGCCGCGCTCACCACGCCGAGATCGGCGGCATTCGCCCCGGCTCGATGCCACCGTTTTCCAGGAACCTGGCCGAGGAGGGCGTGCTCATCCGCAACTTCGCCCTCGTTCGCGGCGGCAAGTCGCGAGAGGACAATCTGCGCAAGCTGCTCCGGACGGGAAGGTACCCGACGCGCGCCATTGACGACAACCTGGCCGACCTCGCCGCCCAGGTCGCCGCCAACCGGAAGGGCGAGCGCGATTTGTTCGCCCTGGTTGAGCGCTATTCGCCCGAAGTCGTCGCCGCGTACATGCGCCACATCCAGTCCGCGGCCGAGACGAAAATGCGCCGCGCCCTGCAAAAACTAGCGCCGGGAAAGTACACATTCACCGACCACCTGGACGACGGTACGCCGATCTGCGTGACGATCACCATCGACGGTGACCGCGCGAAGCTCGACTTCACAGGCACCGGCCCGGTGAGCGCGGGCAACCTGAATGCTAATCGCGCGATCGTGACTGCGGCCGTCATGTACTGCCTGCGCTGCCTCATTGACGAAGACATCCCGCTCAATCAGGGAGTGCTCGCGCCGGTGGAGCTCGTTGTGCCCGAAGGGCTGCTTTCCCCCCCCTCGCAGGCGCGTCCGGAAGATTGCCCGGCCGTGGTGGGCGGAAACGTCGAGACCTCGCAGCGGATTGTGGACGTGATGTTGGGCGCGCTCGGGCTGGCCGCGGCGAGCCAGGGGACAATGAACAACACGCTGTTCGGCGACGACAGCTTCGGATACTACGAGACGATCTGCGGTGGGTCCGGTGCGACGCCGCAAGCCGCCGGCGCCGACGCCGTCCATACCCACATGACCAACACCCGCTTGACCGATCCGGAAGTGATCGAACGGCGCTATCCCGTCCGCATGCGTGAGTTCAGCATTCGGCGGGGCTCGGGCGGAACCGGAATTCATCGCGGCGGAGACGGCATCGTCCGCCGCATTGAGTTCCTCGGCCCCCTCGAAGTGTCATTGCTCACGGAACGCCGTGGGCCGTATCCACCGTTCGGGCTTCACGGCGGCAGGCCCGGCGCGCTGGGCGTTAACAGCCTGCGGCGGGCCGGAAGTCCAGCAGAAGAGCCGCTACCTGCCAAAGTGCAATTCACCGCTCAGGCCGGCGACGTGCTCACGCTGCAAACTCCCGGCGGGGGTGGTTACGGAGTCTAAGCCGGCTGCTGAAAAAGAGAATCCTCCGACCCTACCAACCCAACCCCCGACCCCCTTCCCTAACAGGGACGGGGGGAAAAGAACCACCTCCGACACGCTCTCCCCCTTCCCTAACAGGGACGGGGGGAAAAGAACCACCTCCGACACGCTCTCCCCCTTCCCTAACAGGGACGGGGGAAAAGAACCACCTCCGACACGCTCTCCCCTTCCCTGTTAGGGAAGGGGGTCGGGGGGGTTGGGTTGCGTCGGAATAATCTCTCGTTTCAACAGCCTGCTAAAACGCCTTGCCCGCGGTGTTGCCGAGTCCGCCGCCGCCCATGCCGCCCCTGAGTTGCTGCTGGAAGTTGGCGCGGCCACGGTTCTGGAGATCAGCATTCTGCTGGAACAGATTCTTCGTGGCCTGATCTTTGAACTGCTGCTCGGCCTCGGCAGCGGATTGCGGTTTGCGCGCGGGCGCGTTGGTTTGCATCGGCAGTGTGCTGGCGGCGACGCTGGCCGGCTGCAGAATCGTCTGCCCACGATAGAACGCGTACTCGCCGTCCTTGTGCGCGATCACAGTCGCGAGGCCGCGGACGTCGTCGGCCACCAGCACGCCGCGCAGATCGCTCTGGCCCTTGCGGAAGCCGTCGTTGGCGCTGCCGACCACCCACACCTCGGTCTTCGGCTGGAAGCGGTTGAACGCGCGATTAACCACGTTCACGCGCACGCGCCCGCTGTCGGTGTCTTCCTGCACCTCGACGTTCAAGTCGCTGCGCAGCACCACGCCGCTGGCCGCCACGCCCTCGCCTTTCACCAGCACGAAGTACGCGCCTTTCTCGGACAGCGTCAGCGGGACGGTGTGCTTGACCTCCTCGTAGTCGCTCGGCTTCGCGCCGTTGGTGGACGGCCCCGCGCCCAGCGTTACCTTCGTCTCCAGCAGCGGTTTGATGCCGGCCAGGTTCATCTTCGCCACGTCTTTCAATGAGCGATGCTGCTGGTAGAACTTGAGCAGGTCCACTTTGTAAACAGTGATTTCGGCTTCCTTGATATTGCGACCCACGAGTTGGACGAGCACGGGCTCATCGCGACTAACGATCGTCACCTCGGGCACGCCGACTTGTTTGCGCTTGATGTAGCCCAGCGCCTCGCGCGCGTCGGCAAAGTGCTCGGCCACGCGCTCGTACTCCTTCACGGCTTCCGCGGCTTTACCCTGCGAATGGAACACCTGCGCGGCGATGTAGATGGCGAAATCGCGGTGCTCGCTCGGTCCGCGCGTGCCATCGGGTCGCAGATACGGCTGCGTCGTCAGTAGCTGCGTCGCGCTGAGCGCGTCGGCGAACTCCTCGTTCAGGAAGTGCGCGTAGGCGGCAATGTACTCGAAGTCGTCCACATACGCCGTCGCGGCGTAGCGGTCGCGCGCGCGCGCAGTCCAGGCGATGGCCTCGTCCAGCCGCTCCAGCCGCAGCAGCGCCGAGGCCAGGCTGAACGAGGCGTCGGGCGCTGCCGGACTGGCGGTATAGAGGACGGTAAACTGACGGAACTCGACGAGCGCCATGTCGGCCAGCTTTGCGTGGGTCAATTGTGGGTCGGGTATTCCTGCCCGACCTACGAGGGGTTTCGATTTGTCTGCCGCTCGGCCATCCAGCTCCTGCGCCAGTCCGAGCCAGGCCGACTCGACGCTGCTGAGATCGGGAAAGAGCCGCAGCAGGCGACGAGTGAAGTCCACTGAGGCGAGGAACTCGCCCTCTTCGTTGAGCACGCCGGCGACGCGCGCCTCCTTGCCGAACAACGCGTCGCTGGTGGTGCGGAAGATGGCGGCTTCGCGCTCGCGCTCATTCAGCGCGCGGTACGCCTTCGCCACGCGCGTCAAGTCGCGGAAGGTGATGACCACGTTCGGATATTTGTCGTGCAGGATTTCGAAGAAGCGGACCGCCTCGGCGGCAGGGTTGGCTGGTTGGTTGGTTGGCTGGCTGGTTGGCTGGTTGGCTGGCTGCACTGAGCCAGCGGGCAATCGAGCCAACAAGCCACCGGTGTCAGCCGTTTCCAGATTCGCCACGAAGAGCATCCGAGCCGAATCGCGTTCGGCGTTGGGCTGGAGTTGATAGTTGTTGAACAGTTCGCTGAGCTGCTTGTGCGCGGTGACGTAGTCGAGTTTCTCGAACGCCTTCGCGCCGAGGAAGAGCAGTTCGTCGGGCGTCATGCGATAAACGTCGGTGCCCTTTTCGTCGCGCGCCAGCACCTTGAACGGCTTGGCCGCCGCGAGGCCGTACTGCTCGGGGCGATAGTACGACCACGCCCGGGTCGGCAGCGCTTCGAATTCGCCTGCGGTCGCGCCGACCGCATCGAAGGTGGCGTAGCCGGCCACGAAGCGCTGCGCTTGCGCGCGAAAGTAGAACGTGATTTCGCCGTCGGTGAGCTGGAAGTGTTCGAAGTTCCCTTGCACGGTTTCCTCGAGCACTTTCGCGCCGCTCGGCAACTGCTCGCGCATGGCGAAGTACGCGCCGGGGGTAGCGTTGGTGGTGGTGTCGAAGCGCAGCGACACCTGAACGTGCTTGCCGAGCGCCACTTCTTTCGCGTAGTTGACGAACGTGCGGCGCGCCGCGTCGGCCACCGCGCCGAAGCCGCGCGGCACGGCCTTGCCTTCGTACACCAACGGCGCCGGCAGGAAGTCGCGGCGGATTACGAACTGGTCTTCCTTGGCCTTCGTTTCCTCCGAGAAGCCGTGTAACGCAATGCCGTACGCATACTCGCCGCTGCCGCTCAGCGCAAAGTTGACTTTGGCCTTGAGGTCGGTCAGCAGTTCGGTCGGGACGACGAGTTCGGTGGTGCGCGTGGCGCCGGTGACTTCGAGCTTCTTCAGTTCGCGGTCGTTCACCGACACCGTGAGCGTGTAGTTGTCGCTGCGCGGCTTGACCAGCGACGAGTAGAACGCCAGCGCGCGCACGGCCGCGGCGGTCGCAGCGGGCGTGCCCCACGACGTGCCGACGCGCCGACTCCACAGGCCCTGCGCCAACGGTTCGAGCAGCGCGCTCTTCGCGTCGGTCTTGGCGAGCGCCAGCAACGCGAGCGCAGTCAGTTCGGACTCGTCGCCGCCGTAGCGAATCTCAACCACGCCAAGCGAAGGCGAGGCTCCGGCCGTGCTACCACTGACGGCAATCGCCAGGCCGCTTTCGCGCTTGACGCGTTCTTCCAGCACCGACTGCAACTCGCGCGCGTTCGGCGCGCGATCCATGTCGGCGAGCGCGATCATGGTCAGGCACAGGGCACGCGTGTCGAGTGAGTTGCGCAGCCGTAGCAGGCGGTTGGCATGCGCAAAGTCGGCGGTGGCCGCCGCCGCCTGCGCCGAGAGAATCGCCGCTCGCCGCGTGTGATCCTGCTCACTCGATTGCGCGAGTGCTTTCGCCAGGAATCCGAGCGCCTTGCTCAATCGCTCCTGGCTGGCCGGCAGTCCGAGGCGCTTCGCTTCCGCGAAGGCTTCGATGGCTTGCGCGGTGACGAACACATCGCTGGCTTTGCCGCGCTGCGCCCACGCCCAACCGCCGTCGTCGTTCTGCGACGCGACCAATCGCGCCAGCGCCGATTCGAGGTCGGCCACGAAGCGGCCGTGCTCCGGCGTGTCGCCGCGTCCGAGCACGCGCAGGTACTTCACCGACGCCACCAGCATTTGCGCGCGCGCCGTGGCAGAATCGAGAATCGCAGGTCGGACGATCCTGCCCGCCATGCCCGACGGATTCACCGCGTCCAGCAACGCGCGATCCACCGAAGGCCCGACCGTGATGGTCATCTGCTGCGAGCGGTACTTACGGTCGGCCAGCGCGACCTCGACCAGGCGGTCGCCGGTGGCGGTGCCGCTCTTCGCCGCGACGTGCTCGCCGCCGTAGGCTCGGATTCCTATAGCCTGTTTCATCGTATCTTTCAGTGTGCCGGCGACTGCGGACAGCTCGAGCTCCATCGTCGTGCCGGCGGGAACCGTCAGCGGAAACGTCAGTTCCTTCACGCCGTTGGCGGGGACTTCGACCGTCTGGCGCCCCAGTTCCTTGCCGTTGGCCTTCAACGTTACGATGGATTGCGCGGCTTGGTCGGTCGTGTTGCGCACGCTGGCGGCGAGCTGCAACTTGTCGCGTTCTTGCAGCACCGCGGGCAGCTTCAGTTCGGCGATGAACGGCTTCGCGGCGGTGACGCTGCTCTGCCCCTCGCCGGTCAACGTCGCCATCGTGATAGCGCGCGCGTCGAGTCGCCATTCGGTCAATGAATCGGGCAGAACGAACTCGACCGTGGCCTTGCCGCTTTCGTCGGTAACGACAAACGGCGACCAGAACGCGGTTTCGGAGAAGTTGGTGCGCTCGTGGTCTAGGGACCTGTAAATGACTGCGGCAAAGCCGCCTTGATAGACCTCGCGCATCCTAAGAATTTTCTTTTCGAGTTCGCTTTCATCGTCCGCCTTCTTGTCTGCGTCGGATAAGTTTAGTGACGGCGGTGCGGCCGGGGTTAGTCCGAAACCGGACCCACCGCCCCCGGACCCCATCAATGCCTTAATACTCCCATCGGCCTGGCCACCGGCCTGACCAGCAGGTCCAGCTTTCCCCGCTGCGCCTGCCTGCCGCCGGGCTGCCGCTTCGTTGACGTCGCGATAGCCCAGCGCGCGCAATTCGTCGCTGAATTCGCGTTGCAGATCAGTCAGCAGATCGCGCGCCAGCGGCTCGCCGAGCGACTGGCCGTTTTGCATCGCGCGACCGAGCATTGCGCCCAATTCCAGTCGCGTCGCTTGCTTGCCTTTGTAGCGATCAACGCCCGCCGCGTCAAGGACGCCCAGATCACCGAGTTTTTCGAGCGCCTCGTAGGCGTAGTGGTTGGCGGGCACGCGTCCCCAACCTTCGCCGCGCGCCGCGCTCACGGTGGCGCTGCCGCCCACGATCATCGAGCGCAGCAGGCTGTCGCTCTCTTTGACGATGAGCGCGCGTTGCCGCGCCTCGGCGGCGTAGTGGAACGTGTTGCTGCCAGCGACCAGCAGTGGCCGTTCGGACAAGTCGCGCCCGAAGAACTGCTCGCTGAGCTTGATCGCCGCGCCGCGCGCCAGCGCGTGCAACGCTTCGTCCACCACGGCCAGGGAGATTTCAGCCCGGGCGGGTTTGCCGTTCTGGTCGGCAACCGCGACGGCCACTTTCACGCGTTCGCCGGGCAGGTATTTCTTTTTCTCCGGCGTCAACGTCACGCGCAACTCGCGCTCGACTTCCAGCCGCGTGTGCGCCGTGTGCACCTGGCTGCCGTCCATCAACTGCACGACGAAGTTGAAGCGCGGCGCAAGCTTGGCCGCCAGCGGCACGGTGACGGTGTTGCTGCCCTGATCGAGCGTGACGAGTTGGTAGCCCAGCACCTGATCGGCCTCGTAGGTCGCCAGCGCCATGGTCTTCGCCACACGCGACACGACGTTGAGCTTGGCCGACTCGCCGACCTTGAACGTGTCCCGGTCGTTCAACACGCGGAGCTTGAGGACATCATCGTCCCCGACCACTTCGACGCGGGTCGCCGAGGTGACCGGGTTTTTGTGCTGATCTTCACCGATCAGCCGGAGTACGTAGTCGCCGCTCTTCGGGATGACGACCGACACCGTGGCCTTGCCCTGGGCATCGGTGGTGACGGCGTAAACGTTCGGCGCGGAGAGGACCGGGTTGGTGCGAGCCGCCGTTCCGTCGGCACACGGCACGGCACCGGTTTGCGCCTCGCGGTCTTCGAATTCCCCTTCCGGCTCGCCCGCCGAGGAAGCTTTCGCAACTTTCAGCGTGAACTTGCCGGAGAACGGTTTGCCGGCGAGGTCGGTCGTGTCGAGCTTCACGTCGAACCGTTCGCCGACGAGATAGGTGCGGCGCAGCGTGGTGGCCCGGGCGCGCACACCGACAACGGCGACAAAAGCCACGGCCTCGACGCGTACGTTCTCTTCTGGCAGGTGCGCGAAAATCTGCACCGGATATTCTTCTTCGAACTGGCGGGTTGGAATCGTGAATTCCACTTCACCTTTCGCATTGGTTTCGCGCTCGTCGCCCACTTCGCCGCTCCAGCCCAGTCGCACTTTGCGCTGCGCCAGCGGTTCGCCGTAGTAGTAGCGCGCGACTAACTTGCCCTTGATTTCCTCGCCGCGCAGCACGACCGGCTTCGATAACTCAATCGTGAGCTGCACTCGCTCCAGTTGATACTGCGCCACGACAAACGCTGCGGAGAACGAAAGTTCACCGTCGGCGGGTTCGTTCACTGGCGGGTCGGTCGTGGTCCCCGGACTAACGGTCTTTTTCTGGAAGAGGCGAATGTGATACTCGCCCAGCGGCGCCTCGGCACTCAGCAAAACCTCGTCGGCCAGCGTCCCGAACTCGCTGAGCGTCACGACGGTGCGCCGTGCCGCCACGCCGTTGGGGTCGAGCACTTCAAGGTTCCAGCGCTCGCCGGGCGCAAACGTGTACTCGCCGCGCGCGACTTTGCGCACGAGGCCCTTCAGGTACACGGTTTGGCCAGGGCGATAGCGGGGGCGATCGGTGTAGAGCACAGCTTTCGCTTGCAGGCCGGCCACCGCTTCGACTTCGGTGAGGTCGGCTTCGGTCGAGGCAAAGTGCACCGCGCTGGTGGCTGGATTGGTTCCGGGGCTGGTGGACGGTACGACGACCAGCACCTTCGCCGCCGCGAGGTCTTTGAACGGTTTCAGGTCGGCCAACGTCTGGTGCAGCACGCCATCGGGGCCGGTGCGACCAATTTCCGCCGACCGGGCGCCATCGCTCAACACCACGCGCGCGCCGGGCTGTGGCGCCCTGGTGGTCAAGTTGTGCGCATAGATCAGCAGGTCCGCGCGCGTTGCTTTGGTCAGGATCGCGAGATTGCTGATCATCACCACCGTCGTCGCTTCGAGGGTCGGAGCGTTCGGATCGTCCAGCGCGCGCTCCCCGCCCTCGCCCGACGGCGCGGAGGCCGCCGCCGCGGGGGCGGTCTTGCGCGCGCTGCACACAATGGCGTAAACACCGGGCTGCTTGAACGGCAGCGCGACTTCGCTCTCCGTTTCCTTGAACGGCTGGTAGTTCGGCAGGTCGAACGTCCACTTCTGATCGGGTTCGATCAGCGCCAGATCCAGCGCCTCGATGCCGCGAATGGTGTGCTGCTTGCGGAAGTAGTCTTCGACCTCCACGCGATAGCCGCGGAAGTTCACGCGACGCAGATTCCGGGTAACGAGTCGCAGCACCGGCGCATCGGCAGTGGTGAAGTTGCGTTCGGTGTACACCACGAAGCGCTGCTCCTTCAGCGCGGCCAGGCGGCGCTGCGCTTCCTGCTGCCAGCGGCCGTGGCGGACGAGGTTATAACGTGCTTGCGCCGCGGCGAAGTCTTCAAACTGCTTTTCGTGAATCTGCCCGGCCAGCAGTTGTCCACGCGACGCGAATTCGCTGTCGGGAAACTTCGAGAGCAGTTTCTGCCATTGTTCCAGCGCCGCGAAGAGGTGCCGCTTCGCCTCACGCTCTCGCTTGCTCGGCTCTTCCGCCGACGGAGCCGGGGAGGAGGTTGCTCGGCCACCTTTGCTTTTCGGCAGTAGCGCCAGTGCCTGATCGTATTCGATCATGCCGAGCATGAACATGATCTCCGGGTTCCGGAAGTCCACCGGGAACTTGTCCATGAACAGGGTCCACGCCTTCACGGCGTCGGCGTACTTATTGTGATTGTAGGCGTCGGCGCCTTTCTGAAACTCGGCAGTAAGCACTTGCCCGTGCACGGTGTTCCATTGGCGATGGTTCGGGTGATCGCGTAAGAACTGCTGCCACGTTTCAATGGCGGCCGAATACTGCTGCTGTCGTAACAAGGCGTGGCCCAGCAGATTCTTGGCGTCGGACAAGTACTCGCTGGGGCTTGTAGCGTGCTTGACCAGAAAGGCGCGAAATTCACGCACGGCGTCGTCCAGCCGCTTGCGCTGGGAGAAGGCCAGGCCAAGGTGATACTCTGCGACCACCGCGCGCGGCGACGAGGGAAACTCCCGTAGAAAATCGCGCAGCGCTTTGACGCCTAATTCCAGTTCGCGGTCGGTCGTCGGATTCGGCATGCGATACGTCTGCGCTACAGAATAGGTCGCTTCCGCGCGCAGATCGCTGCGGGGAAAATCGGCCAGGAAGTCACGCAGGGTCTTGCGCGCCTCGGGCATTTGATGCTGACCCAGCAACGATTGCGCCAGATAGAACCGCGCGCCCTCCACCAGCGGCACGACGTGCTTCATGCGTTCCGGCTTCGCCGGCGCGGCGGTCGGCGACTCGGTTTCCACCGTCACCTTCACCGGCAATTTGCCGTACTCCTTCGCCAGCGCGGCGAAGCTCTGCGCCGCCGGTGCGAAGGCGCGCAACTCGAAGTCGCACCGCGCCGCGAGAAACCGCACCTCTGCCAGTTTGGCCGGCGGCAGGCCCAACTCGAACGCTTTGGCAAAGAGCTGTTTGGCGCGCGCGAAGTTGGGAGCCTCGCTTTCCGCTCCCTTTCCGGAAGCGGCGGGGGGCCGCAGGGTTGCCGGCTCGGGCGCGAAATAGCGCAGCGCGTACTTCAGGTAGAACTCGGCCACTTCGGTCTGCCGCTTTTCCGAAACGAGATAGGCCAGCATCGGCTCCAGGGTGTCCGCGGCACGATCGAACTGTTTCAATGCCAGCAAACAGTCGGCCTGTTTGAAGATCGCCTTGCGCCGCCATTCCGAGTTCGGATGCTTCGTCACCATTTCCTGATAGGCGGCCAGCGCCAGGTCGAACCGTTGCGAGTGGAAGTGCGCATTGCCCAGCAGCAGCAGCGCGTAATCGCGGCGCGCTTCGGGGAGACTTTCGCCGCTCAACAGCTTGATTGCCTCGGCATACTTGCGATCAATCAGCAACTCTTCCGCTTGCGTCAGCGGATCCAACGGCTTCGTCGCTTTGGGCTTTTGCGCCCAGCCCACGCCGAACAACAACACCACGCCAAGGAACATGCACAGACGATGCATCAGCAACCTCCAGAGGTCGAACGGCAAACGCGGGTTGGACGTTTTCGTCGTCGCGCTTGTTCCCCGCGTTGGAAGGTTCGACAGGTGCGAGATTTTGACACTCGCGGCTCGGTTCGCGTCGCTCGAGGCGGGGCCATTCCGAGCGCGAAGCTCAGCGAGCTGTTGTTCGCGCGGGCGGACTGTTGGAGCGCTCTGTGAGCGCGACGAGAGTTGGGCGCTTACGGTCGCGGTCGCAGACCGCTCCAACAAGTCAAAACGGCTAAAAACAAACCGCCATTAGCCCAGCGGGCATTTAGTTCGCGCGGGATCTCTGATCCCGCGCGTTACCCGTTCAAGGGGTCTCCGACCCCGTGACTTATTTGTATTGGCCTCGGAGAGGCCGCACCGGGTGCGCCCGTGATCGGAGATCACGGGCGATCAAGGCGGACTGTTGGAGCGGTCTATGACCGCGACGAGAGTTGGGCGCTTACGGTCGCGGTCGCAGACCGCTCCAACAGCGTTACTGCGATCGATACCCAAGCTTCCACCATCCCGTAAGTCGGGTTCGGTATTCGCCTTGCAAGCTCGAGTGCTTCCAGTCTTCGGGTCGATCAACCAATTCACTCGTGACGGGATTGAGATGAACGTAATTCACCAGTTCACCGAGTTCCCCCTCGTTTCGAATGCGTCGGTCGTAGTATCCGGCCTGCCAGAAGGGTCCGGTTCGTTCCAGGTATCGATTGATTTCGCGCCCGCTGTGTTTCTTCCAGCGTCCCATCACTTCGCTGATGCTCAACGTGCCTTGTAGCGTTCCGAGGAGGTGGACGTGGTCCGGCATCACCACGAAGGCCAGGAGATGAAAGTCACAGACCTCGGGTAACCGGGACAGGTGTTTGATCACAAGATCAGCCACTGGCCCGGTCAGCAGTGGGAGCTTGTCCTTCACGTTTGCGATCAGGTGATAGCATGCGTTCTGCTCCGACCACCGTCCGACGCGTAACGATCTCGTGCCCGGAGTGTCGACGCCGAATTGGATGTCCAGGTTGGAAGCCATGCCCGTCTCCCGGTTGGAGCGGTCTATGACCGCGACCTCTGTTGGAGCGGTCTATGCGATCTCTGTTGGAGCGGTCTATGACCGCGACCTCTGCGACCTCTGTTGGAGCGGTCTATGACCGCGACGAAAGTCTGGCGCTTACGGTCGCGGTCATAGACCGCTCCCTGGTGAGGCAACGAAAGGTCAAGCGCACGTGAGTCTGGCCACGGCCAGCCCTTACCCCTGCTGCTGGAACCGCGCCTCCAGCGCCTTGCTGAGGCGGGCGAGGGCTTCGCTTAGGTGGGCGGTGGTCATGGGGTCGAGCTTGCCGAGCTTTAGGCGGGCGGCGAGCTTGCCTTTCAACACGCGGAGGTCGGTCCAGGCGAGGGTGCGCGCGTCTTCGGGCGTGCCGGGCTGCGGGCGGAGCGTCAGGTTGATGAGCATCGTCAGGTGCTCGCGCTGAAGCTGGCGGCGTGCGGTGATGATGGTCGGGCTGGAAGCCCGACCTACTTCTTCCCAGATTCCGTCACGCAGCGTGGCGAACAGTTCGGGCAGCGGCAGGAAGTCGCCGGGCTTTTCGGCGCGGAGTTCGGCGTCGCGCAGGCGGTGCAGCACGAACGGATGGTACATCCGTCCCAGCACGCCGACCTGCACGATGAGCAAACGGTCGAGCAGCGGGTACTCGACGCGGCGCACCAGGGTTGCGGGGTCGAACATCCAGTGCCACTGCCGTTCGCTTTGCAGCTTGTTGAGCAGCGCGGGCGAGAACGGAAGCGCGTTGGCGGCGAAGAGTTGGTCGCGCAGCAACGCGAGCGCCTCGCGTTGCGTGGCGGCGGTGACCGGCTCGAACGGCACGCGTCCGCCGGTGTCGCCGGCGAAGTCGCGGTTGACGTAGATGCCGCCGACGTACTTCGACACCGCGGTGACCGCCTGCGTGTACGCGGTGAACAGCGATTCGACCGCGGCGCGCGCGTCGGTGTAGCTCTCGCCGGTCACGGGGATACGCTGGTTCACGCGGGGCAGCAGGTCGCGCACGATCTGCACGCGCTGCCGCGCCCAGGCCAGCGGCTCGGCGCTCATATCGAACCGCTGGCTCAGCGGGTCCACGCTGGTGGGCGCGCCGAAGTCGCTGGCGTCCTCGTCGGTCGCGTAGGCCAACTCCTTCATCGGCGCGCGCGTCGCGATGCGCTTCAGTTCGGGCACTTCGCTTTCGGTCGTCATCCCCGGCAGCGGCTTGTAGCCGTACTCGATCGCCCACTCGTCGTACTGGCCGATCGTCGGCATGAAGAAGTGGCCCTGCTTGACGCCGCGCGGCGCGAGATTGATGGGCAGATAGTCCATCACCGATCCCGCGAGGCCGCGCACGCTGGTGATTTCGGTGTTGTGCAGGTCCTTCAGCGGCAGCAGTGTGCTGGCGTGGAAGTTGTGGCGCAGCCCCAGCGTGTGGCCGACCTCGTGCGCGGTCAGGTCGCGCAAAAACGCTGCGATAAACTCCGTGGGCACCTCGCCGACCTTGCCGTCGGCCAGCATCAGCGCCAGCCCACCGAACGCGGCCTCCTCGGCCTTCATCGTGCCGTACGCGCAGAAGCGCGGGTTGTTCCTGGCGTAGGTCGGGCTTTCCAGCCCGACCTGGTTGTTGGCGCCCAGCCAGTTGATATAGCGCCGATAGTAGTGCTTGATGCTGCGGACGGTGCCTTCGGCGTCGATGATGATGTCGGCGTCGAGAATCTGGCCGGTCAACGGATTGGTGCGGCTCGGACCCATGGCGCCGAACGACGGGGCGGACGAGGCGATCCAGCGGATGACGTTGTAGCGCACATCGGCCGGGTCCCAAGTGGCGTCGTCGGGCATCTGGCGGACTTCGATCGCGCCTTTCAGCCCGATGCGCTCGTAGGCTTTGTTCCAGAACAGCACGCCCTCGCGCACGGCGTCGCGATACTCGCGCGGTGTGGCCTTGTCGAGCCAGTAGACCAGCGGTTGCTTCACGCGGCCGTCGGGCCCGGGCTCAAGGTGCCAGCGATTGACGTAACGCACGAAGGGCGTCTTCCGATTGTCGTCGGAGAACTCCTTGAAGGCGGTGACGAAGTAGCCGACGCGGTCATCGGCCAGGCGCGGGCGGTAGGAGTTCACCGGCAATTCCGAGAAGCTGTATTGCACCACCAGCGCCAGGCTGCGCGGGTCGGCGAGCGCCTCGGTGGTGGAAGCCTTTCCGGCGTGAAACACGTAATTGGCCTGAAGTTCGACGTTCTGCGGGAAGACCTTGGTGGTGCCGAGATGCGTCTTGTTCGTGTCCAGGCCGAAACTGGTCGCGAGTGCGGGATTGAGCACATTGGCGAGATCGGCGAGATCGGTGAGCAGCAACGAGTTCAGGTTGACGACCACGCTCTTGCGCTCGGGGTGAACCGTCTCGATCGCGAACGAGCCGAGAATCGAATCGCTGAACGAGCGGCGCACGGCGTCGGCGATCGGGTCTTTCGGATCGGCGCGGAAGCCGGTGTTGCGCTGCACGAAGTGAATGCGGTCGTTGACGCGACGGAAGCGGCAGAGCCATTCCTGCATCGGCATGCCGCTAAGGATTCCACGCTCGCCCAGCCCGGTCTCGATGGTGACAAAGCAGATGAAGTCGCGGTCGAGCTGCTCGGGGTTGAGTTCGAGGAAAGCGACGCCTTTCTTCGTGCGATGAATGGTGAACAGGCCGCTCTGCTTTTCGGTGTCCTTCAATACTTCATCGTACGGTTTGAACTCCGGAGCGGGAGCGGGTTTGGCTGGCGGAGCGGGAGTCGCTGGAGTCGCGGCGGTTTGGGCCACGGCGGGGACGAGCTGGCTGAACAGAGCGAACACGAACAGGGCACGTAAACGCATGGAAGGCTTCTCCGAACGGTGATTGGCGGGCAGAGGTTAACACGCGGAGATAGACCTACTTCACCATCCCCGCCGCGCGCAGAGACTTGAGCACCAGCTCTTCGAACGGGGCATCGGTGGTGGTCATCGTGTAGGCAAAGCCGTACTTCATGCAACAGTTGCGCAGGCCGGCGGTGAAGCCCTCCAGGTTGCGTCGGTAGGCGCGCAGCACGCTGTCGCTGATGGTGACTTCCTTCGCCGCGCCAGTTTCGGCATCCACCAGCTTCAAGTCGCCGACGAGTTCGGGTCGCAGTTCGAGGCGGTCGAACAGCTGGATGATGTGCACTTCGAAGCCGCGCGCCATCAGCGCCTTCAGCCCGGTCTCGTAGCCGCCCGGAGCGAGGAAGTCGGAGATGACGACGGCCACGCCCGCGCGTGGCGCGCGCTGGGCGAATGCGCGCAGCGAGGCGGTGAAGTCGGTGGCGCCACCGGTTTCGAGTTGCTCGAAGAACTCGAAGAATCGAAAGAGGTAGCCCCGTCCGCGCGTGGACGGGAACTGTGCGCGCAGCGTGTCGCTGAAGCTGGTGACGCTGACGCGGTCGAGATTGCTCAGCGCGATGTAGCCCAGCGCCGCGGCGAGCCGCCGCGCGTAATCGAATTTCTTCGGTTCGCCGTAGTTCATCGAGGTGCTGGCGTCGAGTAGCAGACTGACGTCGAGGTCTTCTTCCTCCATGAACAGCTTGAGAAATAGTTTTTCGAGTCGGCCGTAGACGTTCCAGTCCACGCGGCGGAAGTCATCGCCCGGCGTGTAGCTGCGAAAGTCGGCGAACTCGACCGACGAGCCGCGCCGCGTGCTGCGCTTCTCGCCCTTCATCGTGCCGACGAACGCCTTTTTCGCGGCGATGCTCACCAGTTCGAGCCGGCGCAGGAAGTCGGAGGAGAAGAGCGGGTCGGACATCTCAGGCATTCAAATGCCGACTGCCGCGTTCGGTCAGTGGCTCGCCGGCCTGGCACTGCGGACATTCGTCGGGCTCGTACGAGGCGATGTCGAGCGTCAGCAGCGCCTCCAACCGAACCGCCGGACGGAAACGACCGCTGCTGCGATCGCACAGCAGCGCCACGCCGACGAGTTCAGCGCCGGCGGCGCGCACAATGTCGAGCACTTCCTGCACCGAGCCGCCGGTGGTGACGATGTCCTCGACCACGAGCACGCATTCACCCTCGGCAATCTGGAAGCCGCGGCGCAGCGCCATCACGCCGGCTTCGCGTTCGGTGAAAATCGCGCGCACGCCGAGTTGCCGCCCGACCTCGTGTGCGAGGATGATGCCTCCGGTCGCCGGACCAATGACGACCTGCATGCGATCGTGCTTGAACCGCCGCGCAATCTCGGCGCACAGCTTTGTCGTCAGGTCTGGCTGCTGGAGGACGTTGAACTTCTCCAGGTACTGCGAGCTGTGCAGGCCACTGGTCAGCAGGAAGTGCCCGTTGAGCAGCGCGCCGCAGGATTCGAAGATGGTTTGTACTTCTTCGGTCGTCATCGGTTTGCTTTGTTGTACCTTGGACTGAGTCTTCGGTTCCGCCGTTGCCTGGCACGCTTATCCAGGGATTACCTCTTAATTTACCACACGGAATTTCGCGCAGTGGCACGGCCCGCTTCGCCGGCGTGAAAGCGTTTCATCGAGGCAACTCTTCCAGGTCGCTCAAGTCTTTGAGCCGGCCGCTGGCTTGTTTGTTGATTCTCAAGTCGCGCAAACTGATCAGGTGGACCTCCAGGCCGTCGAGGTTGGCGGTGACACGGCCGGCGAAGCACTCTGGGAATGTCACGCCGTCTATGGTCGTGAGTATCTCGATGCGGAGCGGCGGGACGCCCATACGAATCACCTGGTCTGCCTGCGTGAAGCGCGTACGTTCCTCGCGCACTGCATCGAAACCGAACTCAGCAATGGCATCGACTACACGGTCGGCGTTTTCAGGAGTCGCCGCAATCCAGACGTCGAGGTCGTTGGTCGCGCGCGGATATCCATGATGCGCGACGGCATAACCGCCGATGAGCAGATACTCAACTCCCTTTGAGTTGAGCGAATTCAAGAACTCTCTGAATTCTCGCGGTAGCTGGATCATAACCGTAATTGATCTGGCGCATGACCTCGACCGCCGCCCATCGCTGCTCCGGTGTTTGCGCGTGCCAGTAGGCACGTTCGTCGCCGGGCTCGTGCAACGTGCCAACCGAGAACGCGCTGCGATCCATTTTCAGGTCATCGAGTCGACTCACTGAGGTCACCGTTAGAGTATGACGCGCTCACTTCCCGATACAAAACTCACTGAAGATCGCATGCAGCGCCTGCTCCACCAGCTTCTCGCCGGTGATTTCGCCCAGCGCGTGCAGGCAGTCGCGCAACGGAATGGTTGCCACGTCGGCGGGCAGGCCGTCTTCCAACGCCTGCAACGTTAGCGTCAACGCCTCCGCCGCGCGGTCGAGCGCCTCTTTGTGGCGAAGCCGGGTGATGGTGACTTCGTGCCCGGGCGCGGTCGGACCCACTGCGCGCTTGGCGATAGCGGTTTCGAGTTGGTCAAGTCCGAGACCGGTGAGGGCGGAGATTTCGATGAGGGATGAGGGATGAGGGATGAGGGATGAGTCCCCTGCGCGCGGCAGGTCGCATTTGTTGACTGCGATGATGGTTCGCATTGGATCGGCAGTTTGCAGCAGCCCCTCGTCTTCTTCCGACAGCGGCTGCGAGCCGTCGAGCACGAGCAGCACCAGGTCGGCGGCGTTTATCGCTGCGCGCGCCCGGTCGAGGCCTAGTCGCTCCACTTCGTCGGAGGCGGCGCGCAGGCCGGCGGTGTCGGTCAGGCGAACCGGCACGCCGCGTAAGTTGGTCCATTCTTCGAGCGTGTCGCGCGTCGTGCCGGGCATGGGCGTGACGATGGCGCGGTCGCGGCGCAGCAGCGCGTTCAGCAGCGACGATTTGCCGACGTTGGGTCGCCCAGCGATGACGACGTGAAGCCCGTCGCGCAGCAACCGACCGTGATCGTAGCTGGCGCGCAAGGTGTTGAGGTGTTCCAGCGTGACTAGGCCGGCGGCGAGTTGCTCCGACAGCGTCCATGGTTCCAATTCGTCGTCGGGAAAGTCGAGGGAGGCTTCGAGGTGGGTCATCAGTTGCACCAGGCCCGTTTGCAGGGCGTGGACTTCGTTGCCCAGGCGACCGCACAGTTGATCGAGCGCCGCGCGCGCGGCCAGGTCGGTTTTGGCGACGATCAGGTCGGCCACCGCCTCGGCCTGATCAAGCGTGAGTTTGCCGTTCAGGTAGGCGCGCAAGGTGAACTCGCCGGGTTGGGCGGGCCGAATCTGGAATTCGCTGCTTGACTTTCTAGCGTCGCAGGCCAGGCACGCCTCGACAATCGCCGCCAACACGATCGGATTGCCGTGCGCGCTAATTTCGGCCAGGTCCTCGCCGGTATAGCTGTGCGGGCGGGCGTAAACGGTGACTACGCCCTCATCGAGCAATCCGCCGGTGGCTGGATGACGAAACTGGGCGAAGGTTGCGGTGCGCGGAACCAGCGCACGCGTCGGATGGAGCAGCGCGGCCATGACTTCGTTCGTGCGCGGACCAGACAAGCGCACAATGCCCAGCGCGGCCTCGCCCGGAGCGGTGGCGAGGGCGACGATGGTGTCGAGGTCGGACATTCAAGTGCCGGGCGGAGCACCCGACCTACTTGTCCTCTTCCGAGAACATGTCGTCGAACACGCCGGTGTCCCACTTCTGGAGGTCCTTCTTCTCCGGACGGTGGGAGGTGCGTGGTGCGTTGGTGGAGTTGATGTCGCTGAGGGTGCGCGCCGGCGGCAGCATGTTGCCGAAGCGATTCCCGCCGCCACCGCCGCTTCCGCTATCACCACGGTTCCCGCCACGGTTCCCGCCACCGCCACGCCCGCGCCCGCCACCGTCCCCGCGGTCGTCGCGGCGAACGGACCGCATACGTGCCTCCTTGACCTCGACGATTACCTGGCGGAATGGCTCGTCACCGAAGCTGACGGTTTGCACCTCGGCATGATTGGCCAGCACCATGTGAATGATGCGGCGCTCGTACGAGGGCATGGCGTCCAGTTTCACCCGCTGGCCGCGTTCCAGCGCGCGCGCGGCGGCTTTGTGCGCCATGCGCTCCAGTACCTCCTGGCGACGATTGCGATAGCTGGCAGCGTCGAGCAACACGCGCGTGCCGGTGCGCTCAGCATGCCCCTGGTTGAGTATTGTGTTGGCGAGATACTGAATTGCGTGCAAGGTCTGGCCGCGTTTGCCAATCAACGTTCCCAGGTCGTCGCTCATCAGGTTGAACTCTATGCCGTCGCGTGTGCGTGGGCCCACTTCGAGGGCGGCCGCAACTCCCATCTTCGCGAGCAACTCGCCCAGCAGCTCCAGTGCCTGCTCCACGTCTTCACCGGTGGCTGGTTCACCGCGCGGCTCGTCCTCTACGGGTTCGCTCTCGGTGCTGATTGTGAATCTGTCGTCGTCGTCCTCGGATTCGTCGCTCGCAGAATCCGGATCGGCGGTGGCCACTGACGGTTCCGTGGCGACCACCGCAGGTTCCGCGGCAACCACCGGCGGCTCGGTGGCCGCCGTTGTCGTCGAAACGCGGACCACGAAACGAGTATGGGCATTGACTCCCAGGTAGCCGGAGTATTTTTCTTCGCGGGTCGCTTCGACCTCAACCTGGTCGTGCGTAACGCCAAGTTCATTCAGGGCGTTGGCTACCGCTTCTTCTGCGGTGGCTCCAATCGCATCAATGGTTCGCATGGGGAGTTGATTCCTTCAAGTTGCGTCGTGGCTAAATGCCCCGACTACAGGAGATGTTACTTCTTCCGACCCCGCTTCCCTCTTCGTGGTCGCGGTTTCCGGTCGCTGCCGTTTTCCGCGCCGGCGGCGGGAGTGGGTTCATTGGTTGGTCGGACCGGTTTGCCGGCGGCGGGTTGGTTGGGTTCCGGAGGTGGTCCGGGTGAAATCAGGCGTTTGACGACCGCGCCGGCGCCGTGGCGGCGGATGCTAAAACGGTCGCGGTCGCTGGGGTTCATCATGATCCATTGTTGGACGATGGCGAACACGTTGAAGGTCAACCAGTAAATGGCAAACGCGGAAGGAAAGTGCCATGAGAACATCATCACCGCGAAGAAGATCGGCATGAACCAGGTCATCATTTTCTGCGTCATGGCTTGCTGCGGATCGGTCGTCGGCTTTTGCATGGTCAGGCCCTGGAGAATCATGCTGACCGTGTACAGGATGAGCAAGGTTGTGTCTGGTTGCCCCAGGCTGGGAATCCACAGGAATGAGGCATTGCGGAACTGGCATTGGTAATGGCTGATCGCCTGATACATGAAGATAAAGATCGGCATTTGGAGGGCAATCAGAAGGCAGCCGACCATCGGATTGGCGCCCGCGTTGCGGTAGACGCCGCTCATTTCTTTGTTCATTTTCTGAAGTTTTTCGGGGTCGGTGCTGTCCTTGTACTTGTTTTGGATTGCCTGGATCTGCGGCGAAAGCTCGGCCATCGCCTTGAAGGATTCCATTTGCTTGTGGGTAAGCGGATACATGGCAATCTTGACAGCGATGCCGAACAGGATCACCGCCAGCGCGTAGCTGAAGTGCCGGTGCCGGCCGGTGAGACTAACGAGAAAGTCCAACCAGCGATACAGCAGGCCCGTGCGGTAGGCGGCGTCCAGTTGCGTGCAGGCCTCGTCCTCGAGATTGGTTTGGGAGCAGTTCCCGTCGTGGCCCAGGTAAACCGGCTTCGCCAGTAGTTGTTTGTCGGTACGAGCCGTTTCCCAGGCACTGACCGCTTCCCCGCTCAACGTGCCGGGGATGATCTTTCCCGGCGGTGTCAGCACCCGCGCCTGCTCCAGCGAGGCTTGCGCCGCGAAGCGTGATTTGGAGTGCTGCTTGAGCACTACGTTCATGAGTTGTGAAGCGGCCTGCTTCGGATCGTAGCTGTTTACCTTACCGCCTTCGTTGCGCGGCGGGAAGGCGACATTGTAGACTTCCGCCGCCGCACTCTCGTCCAACCGGTCGGCGACCAGCACCCCGGCGCGCAACCACGCGTAACCGGCAAAGTCATCGTCCGCATTAAACTCCTGCGCCTGGCGGACCAACTTGACGGCTTCGGTCTTCGCTGCCGAGGGGCTGAGGTGGCCGACCTCAATCGCTTTACACACTGCAGTCGGAATCGCCGGTGGCCGGCCCGAAGGCGGCTTCGGGGTTTGCTTCTGCTGGTTCATGAAGTACAGGAATGCGAAATTAAACACCAGCAGCATCAGTAGTAGGTTCGTGTTCTGTTGCTGCCGGCGGTCGGCGTTGGGAGCAGCCATCAGGCGTGGAGGTCCTTCGGTGGTACGGGGTCAAAGCCGCCAGGGTGCCACGGATGGCAGCGGCTCAGGCGCCGAAACGCCATGCCAACCCCATGCCGGAGGCCATGGCGGGAAATCGCCTCGGCGGAATACTCCGAGCAGGTTGGATGAAACCGGCACGCGGGCGGCAGCCAGGGCGATAGGATGGCCTGATAAAATCGTATGGCGGCAAGGATGATTCGTTCCATTTATGATTCGCGCCGCGACGTTGCGGTCTGGCACGGAGCGCGTGCTTCGGCGCGGTGGAGCAGGCTCAGCATACTGGCGGTTACCTCCGCAGGGGTGGCGGTGACTACAGTGGCCCGGGCGAGAAACACCAACTCAAAACCTTCCCTCACTTGACGTTGCTGGACGCGGTAGGTCGCGCGGAGCCGTCGCTTGACTCGATTGCGCTCGACCGCATTCCCGACCACTTTGCTAACGATGAACGCAGTGCAGGTGGGCCTACCGTCGGTCATGCGGTAAAGCAGCGTTAGCAACGCGTTGCTGCGGCGGAATCGAGTTACCGCGGAATCCGCGAAAAAGTCTCGCAGCTGGCCGGAGCGCATCCGCTTCCCGCGCGGGGTCATGGCGATGGTGAAGCCTCAAACGGCCAATTGCTGGCGGCCTCGACGCCGACGGCGCGCGATGACCTCGCTGCCACGGCGAGTTTTCATGCGAGACAGAAATCCATGCGTGCGTTGCCGATGGCGTTTTTTCGGTTGGTACGTGCGCTTCATTTCGTTCCCTCTTTACCCGGACGACCTTTACGTCGTATTGGCGAAAGAGTCTAACACGTTGGGAAGCGCGCCGTGTGCTGCGCCCGCGCCCGGAGCGCCCGGCCACGCGCACAGGGGGGGGAGAGAAAAAAATTGGCGCGCCGGGCATAGTTCGCCGGTATATCGCACTGCGCGGTGTGCCATAATTCCGCCCTGCGTTCGGGAAACGCTTTGCGCGCTCGGGGTAGTTGCGCACCACTCTGAATCAGTCTCTTCTTCATCGCCCAGAGTTCGTCGGTGCCAGCGTGAGGCGCTGGTAGTCGTCAATTCAAGCACGCGATTTTTCTTCGGGGCCTTTCGGACTCATGATCTTGCCGAAGCTGTTTTTCGTTGTCCACATGTGTGGACAATGTTGTGGAAAAGTTTTTTCTGCGCGCCTGTGTTCCCCTCTTCGCTTGCTCGGCGGCCCTTTGCATTTCCCGACTTATCCACTGACTGTTCGACGCTTTGTCTCTGCAACTCACCGGTTTTCAGCAGCTTGCTCGCAGTTGGTTGTGGACAACTCGTTGTCAGTGATCAATTACTGGAGAGGTTCATTATGATTGAAGACCCGGTCCTTGACCGCCTCTGGGGTTCTGTTCTGCGTTCGCTGGAACGGGAATTGAGCAAGCCGACGTTCAAGAACTACGTGACCTCGGTAACGCCCACCTCGCTGGAAAACGGACAGCTGGTCTTGCGTGCTCCGAATGGTTTTGTTCGCGATTGGTTGCTCAAGCGATTCACTTCCACCATCGAGGGGCTTGCGGCTGAGGTGGTTGGTGTGCCGGTGACTTTGCGCATTGACGTGCTGCAGCCCAACGCGCCGGTAGCGGACCCCTCGTCCCTGTCGCCCACGGAGGTTCCCGTCACGGCTGCTTCGAGCGGCTACGCTGACTTCGGTCGCGTGCCGTTCAATCCGAAATACACTTTCGACAACTTCGTGATCGGGCGCAGCAACCAACTCAGCCACGCTGCGGCACTGCAGGTTGCGAAGCAGCCGGCGCGCATTTACAACCCCCTGTTTATCTACGGCGGCGTGGGCCTGGGGAAAACCCACTTGATGCAGGCGATCGGACACTACTATTTGCAGCGCAATCCGAGCGCAGAAGTTGTGTACGTGCCCGGGGAAACCTTTCTCTTCCATTACGTAACCAGCATTCGGGAAGACCGCATGGCGGCCTTTCGCCGCATGTACCGCAGCGTCGATCTTTGGCTGGTGGACGATGTTCAATTCATTAGCGGTCGCGAGCGCACCGAGTCTGAGTTCTTTCACATCTTCAACGCGCTTTACGATACCCAGAAGCAAATCGTGATTTGCTCGGATCGTCCGCCGAAGGATCTCAACCTCACCGAGCAGCGGCTGCTCTCGCGCTTCGAGTGGGGGATGATCTGCAACATGGAGATCCCGGATGAAGAGCATCGGCTGGCCATCTTGCAAAAGAAAGCCGATGATGAAAACGTTCAGGTTCCGCTCGAGGTCATCAAGTGCATTGCTGAGCGCATCCGCAGCAACATTCGCACGCTGGAGGGCGCATTAACGCGCGTGCTCGCCGAAGGTTCACTCGCCAACCGCGAGCTGACCGTCGAACTCGCGCTCGAAGTGTTGCGCCACTACTCGACCGCCGACGATCGGCGCACGGTAACCGTCGAAACCATCCAAAAGGTGGTGTCCGAGCATTTTCATCTCGCGCTGGAAGAACTGATCGGCAAGAAGCGAAACAAGGCCGTGGTGCTGCCCCGGCAAATCGCGATGTACCTCTCGCGCGAACTCACCGAGCAGTCGTATCCCGACATCGCGCATTCCTTCGGCGGCCGCGATCACACCACCGTCATCCACTCGTTCGAGAAAATCAAGCGCGAAAACGTCAAGGACGCGCGGCTGAAATCTCTGGTCGATGACCTCCGCCAACGCGCTGCATTATGAACTCAATGCTGTGGACAAAAGCGGTACTTGTCCGGCGGGTACCGGTCGTTTCCGCCATGTTGGGGAGGTTGGGGATGGACGCTACTCCGGCATCAACAAGCGATCCCCACCCGCGCCCTCTGACGGAGACTGCGACCGCGGTACTTATTCACAAATCCACAGCGCTTATTATTGTCATTATCGAAAGATATAATTTCTTTCTAAACTAACAGAAACACCAACGGAGAAGAACCGCCACATGGAAGTCACCGCCGATCGCGCTCACCTTGCACAGACCCTGGGCATTGTAGCGCGAGCCATTTCCACTCGCAGTACGTTGCCAATTCTCAGCAACGTTTTGGTCGAAGCCTCGATCAACCAGCTGACGCTTACCGCCACCGATCTCGACACCAGCATCCGTGCCAGCCTGGAAGCAAAGGTCAAGACCCCGGGCACCATCAGCGTCGCGGCCAACGTGTTGAGCGAGGTGGTCAGTTCGCTTCCTACCTCCGAAGTTGATCTCCAGTTGAAAGAGAATCAATTGCATGTGCGCGCCGGGCGGGCCCGGTATCAAATCCTGATCCTGCCCGCTGACGAGTTTCCCAGCCTCCCGGAGGTAGCGACCGAAGTGGCGTTGCGCCTTACGCAAACTGCGTTGAAAGACATGATTCGCCAGACGCTCTGCGCGGTCGCGAAGGAAGAATCCAACCCCATTCTTACCGGGGTATTGTTTGAAGTCCGCGCGGGGCGGCTTAACCTGGTGGCGACCGATACGCATCGCCTGGCCTGGCGCTCTACCAAACTGAGCGAGGCCCCCAAGGAAAAGTTCAGCCTGATCATCCCGAACCGCCCGTTGAATGAACTCCAGCGCTTGCTGAAGGAGGGTGACAGCGAGGTGCTGATTCACCTCACCGAAAACCAGGTCGCGTTCATCACCGAACAAGCCACGCTCATCAGTCGAGTCATTGACGGGCAGTTTCCCAACTACGAGAAAGTAATTCCCCAGGACACGGAACGCGCAGTGACTGTCAACAGCAAGGAATTCCTGGGGGTGCTGAAACGGGTGGCGATCGTCGCGCGGCAAAACGCTGAGAAGGTGGTGTTGACCATCGACCGCGAGACCATGGCGTTAAGCGCGGAAAGCCAGGAAGTGGGCCACGGCAAGGAAGAAATGGCGATCCGTCTCGATGGTGAGCCACTCGAAATCGCCTTCAATGTGCGCTATCTGATCGACGCCCTTAGCGTGCTCGACGCCGAGAACACCGTACTGCAATTGACCGGCGCCCTCAACCCCGGACTCGTCAAACCCGAGCATGACGAAGAGTTCGTTTATGTCGTCATGCCGATGCAAATCTGATGAGCCGTCGAGTCCGCGCGCGGCAAGCGAAACCGATAGCCTGGGCGCTTGACAATTGGTTGCGTAGCAAGGGATTGAAAGAACGGGTGGATCGTCAACGCGTGCTCCTGCGTTGGGAGCAAGTCGTGGGAGCGCTGACTGCCTCCCATGCGAAAGCAGTGCGCGTGGAGGGCGCCACCCTGATCGTGCAAACCGATTCTCCCAGTTGGTCGCATACGCTGACGATGATGAAAAGCGAATTGCTCGCCTGCCTCCGGGAGTTCGCCCAAAACGTGAATGACATCCGCTTTTTGGTCGGTGACGAACCGCCGGCACGAAACTCCTTCCGGCGCCGTCCCCGGCGCTGACGTTATTCACAACTGGGGACAAACCTGAGGATAACCAAACCCTGACCATGCTCGATATGAAGTTCATTCGCGACCACACCGACCTGGTGAAGGCGTGTCTGCGCAACAAGGGCAGCGACGCGGACCTCGATGAGTTGCTGGCGCTGGATGAGCGCCGGCGGGCGATCATCGGCCAAGGCGAAAACTTGAAGCGTCAGCGCAATGAAGCCTCGCAAGCGATCAGTAAGCTCAAACGCGCCGGCGAGGTCGCTGACGCGCAGATCGGTGCCATGCGCGCAGTAGGCGACCGTATTCAAGAATTGGATCGTGAGCTTACCGAACTGGAGGCGACCATTCAGCGCGTGTTGTTGGAAACGCCGAACCTGCATCACCCGAGTTGCCCGCTCGGCGTCGATGAGGGGGACAACCAGGAAGTTGCGCGCTGGAACGTACCGAGGGCGTTCGCATTTGCGCAGAAACCACATTGGGAACTGGGCGAGCAGCACGGAATCATCGGCTTCGCCGAAGGCGTTAAGATTAGCGGCTCGCGCTTTTACACCATGCGCGGGCTCGGCGCGCGCCTCGAACGCGCGCTCATCGACTTCTTCCTCGATCTGCATATTGAGCGGCATGGATACACGGAAGTGCTGCCGCCGGTATTAGTGCGTACCGAGTGCATGGTGGGCACCGGACAACTGCCAAAGTTTGCCGAAGACGCGTTTCACATTCCGAGCGACGACCTCTGGCTGATTCCGACCGCGGAAGTGCCGGTCACCAACCTTCACCGGGAGGAGATCATCGAGCCGGGGCGGCTGCCGCTCAAGTACGTTGCCTACACTCCGTGCTTCCGGCGCGAAGCCGGCGCCGCGGGCAAGGACACCCGCGGAATCATTCGCGTGCACCAGTTCAACAAGGTTGAAATGGTGCTGCTGGTAGAACCCGAAGGCAGTTACGAGGTGCTCGAACAACTGACCCGTGACGCCTGCGAAGCGTTGGAAGCGCTGGAACTGCCACACCGGGTGGTGGCTATTTGCACTGGCGACCTGGGGTTCACCCGCGCGAAAGGCTACGATGTGGAGGTCTGGATGCCAGCGGCCGAGCGCTATGTCGAAATCAGCTCTTGCTCGAACTTCGACAGCTTTCAGGCCCGACGCGCCAACATTCGCTTTCGCCGCGAGCCCAAAGCAAAGCCGGAATTTGTCCACACCCTCAACGGTAGCGGACTGGCGGTGGGGCGGACGGTGGCGGCCATTCTGGAAAACTGTCAGAACGAAGACGGCTCAATCACTTTGCCGACCGCGCTCCGACCGTACATGCGCGGGGTCGAAACCATCGGCTCAAACCAACCGGAGTTGCCATGAAACGCCTCACCTTGCTGTGTGCTGTGCTGCTTGCCTCCAGCGCTATTGCGCTAACGCCAAGCGGCAATGAACGTGCCACCACCGTGCGGCACCTCAACCAAACGTTTATGATGCCGGTTCACTCGACCAAGGACGACTGGCTCCGTCGCCGGGCGGAATTGCGCTTGCAGAGTCTCGTCTCGCTGGGCCTGCACCCACTCCCGGAGCGCACGGCGCTCAACCCGATGGTCTTTCGCAAAATCATCCGCGACGACTACACGGTGGAACAGGTTTACTTCGAAAGCCTGCCTGGTTTCTACGTTGCCGGTAATCTCTACCGTCCACTACCGCAATGGAACAAGCGACGCCCCGCCATTCTCAACCCCCACGGCCACTCGAGCAACGGGCGCCTGGTCGACGTCGAACTCGGCTCGATCGCCGGCCGATGCATTGGCCAGGCGCGCAGGGGATATGTCGCCTTTACCTGGGACATGGTCGGCTACAACGACAGTTTGCAGCTTGCCCACAATTATCCCGGCGCGCCGCTATACGGCCTCAGTTTGATGGCACTGCAAACCTGGAACTCCATTCGTGCCATCGACTTTCTGCAATCCCTGCCGGACGTCGATCCGAACCACATTGGCGTCACCGGTGAAAGTGGCGGCGGCACGCAAACGTTTATGCTCTGTGCCGTGGACGACCGTGTGCAATGGGCCGCTCCCGTCAACATGATCTCCTCCCACATGCAAGGCGGCTGCCTCTGCGAGAACGCACCCGGATTGCGCATCGGAACCAACAACATGGAGATCGGCGCGCTGTTCGCGCCCAAGCCGCTGCTGCTGGTTTCGTGCACCGGTGACTGGACCGTCAACACCCCGAAGATCGAATACCCGGCTCTCAAGGAAGTGTACGACCTGCTGGGAGCGGGCGACCGCCTATCGTGGGTACAAATCGACGCAGCCCATAATTACAACAAGCCCAGCCGGGAAGCCGTCTACGGATTCTTCGCGAAATGGATCGACGGTAAGGGCGATGGCAAACCAGCGCCGGAAGCCACCTTCGCGAAAGAACCCGACGCCAGCCTGCGGGTGTTCGCGACAAAGGCCGACCTGCCGCTTAACGCCCGGACCCCAGAACAGCTGACCCAGTACTGGATTGACCAGAGCGAGGTGCAACTGGAGGCCTCGCGACGCGCAGGGTCCGAACGGTTTGCGGAATCCTACGGGCCGGCTCTGCGCCACGCGCTGCACGCGGCCTACCCGCTGCCCGCTGGCGTTCAGGTCTACCCGGCGAGCAAGGACTTTCAACCGACCGACGCGCTCGCCTGGACCCCGTTTCATTTTGGACGACTTGACGGAAGCGACCAAATCCCCGCCGCACTTGCCATGCCGAAGAGCGAGGGAAAACTCACCGCCACCGTACTCGTTGGTCCGAACGGACGGGCGGGCGGCATGAACAGCGCGTTGGCCCGGAAGCTCTTTACTCAAGGTCACGCCGTGTTGACAATCGACGCTTTCAATTCCGGTGAGGCGATGGCCGAGCGGGTCGATCGCGGCTACTTCACCACTTACAACCGCACCGACACCTCCGAACGCGTGCAGGACGTGCTTACCGCCGTCGCCTTCCTTCGTGCTCGCCCGGACATTCGCGCGGTCAATGTCATCGGGCGCGGAAACTTCGGCCCCTTAACGCTGTTGGCCAACGCGCTGGCCGGCGAGGCCGTGACCCGCTGCGTCGTGGATTACGCAGAGTTTACCGGCACGGACACAACGATCACCCAGGACCTGTTCTCCCCCAGCCTCCGCCGCGCCGGCGACCTGCGCACAGCCGTCGCCCTCGCCTCGATGCGACCACTGCTCGTGCACAATGCGTGCGCGACGTTTCCCTCGAACTGGCTGCGACGCAGCACCGAGGTTAGCGCCACCGCGAGTTCTCTCGACGACGACGCCATCGTGCGCTGGCTGACGAACTAATCCTCCAGCAACTTCAGACCAAGTTCCCTGGCGCGATCACGAGCCAGCGGCGTGATCAGTGCGCCGCGCGCGTCGAGCGCAGCCGGGTTGCCGGTCCGCACCGCGGCCTCGACCTCGTCGGCAGCGATGAGCCGGCGTGCGCCTGGCGGGTTGGCGGGTTGGCTGATTGGCGATTGAAGCTTAGCCAGTTCCTCGCGCACCAGCCGCTCAATGAGGTTGCGCAGCTGCTCGCGATCCATCACGCCTCCGCGACGCTCAAGCCGACATCGACGATGCCGACGACGACACTTTTCACCGGCGGATCCGTACGCCCGAGATAATTCGCCGCCACCGCACCTTCCTCAACAATCAGGACCGTATCTCCTGTGCCGGCACCGACGCCATCCACCGCCAGCCCCGCCCGCGAAGTCCCGAACGGCAGCACCAGCAGCAACTTGGCTCCGTTTAGCGCAGGATGGTGGATCGACGAAGTGACCGAACCGAGCACGCGAGCGATGGTCATGACCGCACCGTCTGATCTACGATTCCGATGATCGCCGCGTCCACCGGCGGCCGGTGCGCAAAGGCGCCGGCGGCTTCGCGGGCGGTTTCGTAGATGACAATTTGTCCGCGCTCGGCCCCAATCGCATCAGCGGCTACAAACGGGCGGCCCGCGGTCGCGAACGACTGGTTAAGCGGTTCCAACAGCAGCAAGGGAACGCCGATCAAGCTCGGCTCCTTCACCGTGCAGACCACCGCACCGACGACGCGGCCCCAGCCCATCGGCTAAGCGCGCTCCACGGTGTCGACAATCCCGATAATCGCCGCATCGACCGGGGCGTTGCGCGTGCGATCGGTCAGGCGCGCGGAACTACCGCTGACGATCAACACCGTCATTCCGACACCGGCGCCGACAGTGTCAATCGCCACCACCGGCGGGCCGACCAGTTCGCCACTGTCGAGATCGAGTTCACGGACGAGCAGCAGCTTTGCGCCGGACAACCCCACATCCTTTTGAGAGGCGACTACGGTTCCAACCACCTTGACAAGTCGCATAGATTACACCGCGCAGAGCGTGCAGCGGCCGTGCGCCGCGGCGCTGTTGTCGACGATGAAGGCGGGTTGGCCGCAGCAGATGCCGGCCGCGTTGCCTTCGTCGGTATCGATGTGCATTTCGGCTCGAAAGTCACGATGAGCTCGAATACGAGTGTTGCAGAAGATGAGTCCCTGGCCGCCGGGAACCTTCACGTCCACCTCATCGCCGTCGCGCAAGCCAAGCGAAGCCGCCTCGTCCACGCTGATGTGAATGTGCCGCCGCGCACGGATCAGCGCAGAGTCCAGCGTCACCGTGCCGCGCGGGCCAACCAGGCCCACCGGAAAAGCGCGACCTTCGTTCACCGAAAGCAGAATTGGCGGCAAGCAGTCGAGACGAATCGCATCCGTTCGCGCCACCTCCACCTGCGTCTTGTTGCGGAGCGGCCCCAGGATTCTCACGCTATTGAGCAACCCTTTCGGTCCCACGACGGCGACCGTTTCTTCGCAGGCATACTGACCGTGCTGGTACAGGTCATTCAACTTGCGCAATTCGTAGTCCGGGCCGAAGAGCGCATCGCAATCCGCGCGACAAAGATGGAGATGACGAACAGAAACACCAACGGGAATACCGTTCGGCACGAGGCTGCTGGTGAGCACACGCGATTCCGCCGGTCGCCGTGGGGACGGGCAACCGAAAGCACCGGTAGCGGGTTGGCCGGTTGACTGGGTGGCTGGTGAAATCGTGGGTGGGGTTGAGTTGATCGAGTCAACCGAACCCTCGAACTGCCGCAGCACCTCGTCCGAAATCAAGCGAACGAGGTCCTCGTTGAGCGAAAGCGCCATGTCTTACAGCAGCGCGCTGAGCCCCTCGTGCGGACGCGGCAGCACGTGCACGGCGACCAGTTCGCCAACGCGTTTCGCCGCCGCCGCGCCCACCTCCGTAGCCGCTTTGACTGAGCCGACGTCGCCGGTGACGGCTACGACCACAAATGCACCGCCGACTTTGATATAGTGCCCAACCAGGCTGACATGAGCGGCCTTGACCATGGCATCCGCGGCTTCCAATGCCGGCGCCAAGCCGCGAGTCTCAACCAGGCCAAACGCCGCGCTGCCGGCATCCTTTTTGTCCTTCTTCGCGCCCAATTTCGGCAACACGTCCTCGGTTGCGGCGTTCGGCGCGGGGATGACATGCACGGAAAGCACCTCACCGATGCGCTTGGCTGCGGTGGCACCCGCGTCGGTGGCTGCCTTCACCGCGCCCACATCGCCGCGCACGGAGATGAGCACCATCCCGCTGCCGACCTTGTCGCAGCCCTGCAGCGTTACGTTCGCGGACTTCAACATCGCATCGGCCGCCTCCAGCGCCGCAGTGAAGCCGCGGGTTTCGATGATTCCAAGGGCGTCTTGAGCCACAGGCAAGTCCTCCGAGGGGTGACGGGCGAGAGTATAATACCGCGACGAATGGCGGGCAACCGAATGCGATAGCGTTATCGCAATTCGATGCGCGTCTTGCCTTTGAGTTGATGAAGTTTGCCCTGCTCGTCCTCCACGGTTAGCCGGCCGTCATTGAAGATGAGCGCCTTGGCCTTGATGGCCTTGCCGCGCTGGTCGGTGACGATGGTTGGCTTGGGCGTTGCAGGCTTGGGCGTTGCAGGCTTGGGCGTTGCAGGTTTGGGCGGCGCAGGCTTAGGCGTTGCAGGTTTAGGCGTTGCAGGTTTGGGCGTTGTAGGTTTGAGCGTTGCAGGTTTCGACGCATTGGCGTTCGCCTTTTCCTTCGGCGTGAAGTGCGCGGCCAGAAACACGACGAACGCGACATACAGACCGGCAAAGATGGCGAACTTGCGATCAGCGCGCGCAACATCGGCCTGCCGCTCGTTCTTCATCCCCTTCGCCGAACGCAACGCCGCGCCCGATTCCTTCCAGGCAAAAAGGAACACGATAAACGCCGCTGCGTACAGGCCGTAGGTGGTGTAGTCATTCATTCTAGGGAGAGGTTGACGGCGTGCCTCACCCCGTCAACCGCTGCGCGAAATCAGATTGTCAATCGTGGTCGTGGTGGTCGGCACTGTTCACCGGCGAACCCAACTCGCGTGAAAGCGAAATCAAACTTCAGCATCCTGCGCGAGTCGTCGTTGCACGCGGCACTCAAAGCCACGCTGGCTCAACCCGGCGATGAGGTCGAGGCGGTGGTGGACGGTTTCACCATTGACCTCGTGCGTGGTGACCTGCTCATTGAAATCCAAACGCAGGGGTTCGGCGCGCTCAAGCGAAAACTGGCGCGACTACTCGAACAGCATCACGTGCGACTGGTGCATCCAATCGCGCGAGAGAAATGGATCGTCCGCACCGACGCACGCGGAGAGCCACGCAAGCGCCGCAAATCGCCCAAGCGCGGGCGCGTCGAGGACGTGTTCACCGAGCTGGTCAGCCTGGCTTCGCTCGCTACACATCCGAACTTCTCGCTCGAAGTCCTACTCGTTCAAGTGGACGAAGTGTGGGCGGATGACGGGCGCGGCAGTTGGCGTCGCCGACGGTGGAGCATCACCGACCGACGGCTGCTCGGCGTAGTGGACTCGGCGACGTTCGCTGCGCCGCGCGACTACCTGCGCCGGTTGCCAGCCACCTTGCCGCAACCGTTCACGACGCACGAGTTGGCGACCGAACTCGGCGCACCGCGTTATCTGGCGCAGAAAATGGCCTATTGCCTGCGGGTGCTGGGCGTGCTCAAAGTAGTCGGCCAGCACGGCAACGCTCGCTTGTATGCGATCGCTACGAAGATCCGAACCGCACGAGCACCGCGCCGACCAGTTTCTCAAGATTGAAATAGGTCAGTCGCACCGAAGCACTCGTCCGGCTTCGGCGCAACTCCAGGAAGCGATGGCGCGCCGCCGCCGCCGCGAACTGATTCACCTGCTCCGGCCAGAGCACGAACGTCCGAGCAAACCGCGATCGGTGCAGACGGCGCAACGCAATGGGCCGTCCCCTGGTCGCGGCGAACTCGTCGTGCAAGCAATACAGGAACGTCGGCAATGCCAACTCGCGCAGCGCCACTTCGTAGCCCAGCGGGTGGCCGCGCAACTCGGTGAGTCTGCGCTTGCGCACCAGGCCAGCTTCCTCCAGTATGTGCAGCGCACGCTGCACAACGGCGGGATGCGCAAAGTTCCAAATCCGAGCGGCATACGATTCGGCAAAGCGCGCGACGATGACCGGGCGCACCGGCAACAATGCTCCGCCGTTTTGGACGCGAAATTCGTCGTCGGTGAGTCCGCTCGGCGGTTGGCGCTCCACGAAGTGCGGATGGAACAAGCCGCGCGCCAGCGCACCAACGAGTTGATCGGTTTTCGTCAACTGCCAGTACAGCAGTTCTCGACGCACCGGCGATTGCGCCAACCCGCGCACGAGTTGCAGAAACGGCGAATCGAGATCGTCGACCGGAAAGTAGCGCTGAACCAACTTCTGCGCCAACCGCGTGCGAGTAGCTGCGGCAGGCTGCGGCAGCACCTCGGCCACGCGGGCGACGAGTTGGCCGCCGCTGCGCAGGCCCGCCGTGGCGACCACTGCGCGCACCGATTCCTCGAAATGAAAGCCGTAGCTGAAGACGTTCAGTCCAGGCAAAGGCATAGCATGAGTGTAACTCACCTCTCACCACTCACCGTTCATCACGTTAGCTTCTCGTCCAACCCAGGGAAGACGATGGACTTTCTCACTAACTACCTTTCCGACCTGCGCCGCGCGCTGGACGAACTCGATCTCGCGATCGTTATGCAAATGCGCGAGGCCTTGCAAGCGGCGCATCGCGACCAGCGACAGGTGTTCGTCATCGGCAACGGTGGCAGCGCGGCGCTGGCTTCTCACCTCGCGGTGGACCTTGGCAAGTGCGCGTCGCACGAAGGTCGCCCGCGCTGGCGCGTGCTGTCGCTGACCGATAACATCCCGTGGATGACGGCGCTGTCGAATGATATCGCTTACGAAACGGTGTTCGTCGAACAGTTGAAGAATTACGCCCAGCCCGGCGATGTGTTACTGGCGATCAGCGGCAGCGGCAACTCGCCGAACATTTTACGCGCGGTGGAGTGGGCGAACGAGGCAGGACTCACCACCCTGGGGCTCACCGGTTTTCGCGGCGGCAAGCTGGCGCCGCTGGCCCACCACGCACTCATCGTCCCCGCGATGCACATGGGCCGCGTGGAAGACGGCCACCTGATCGTCGCCCACATGCTGGTCTACTACTTTATCGAGCATCCGGAGCTGTCATGAACGAACCCTTGATCCAGCCGCCTAATGCGCACCGCGTCGTGCATCACGCCGCCGGTGACGTGCTGTTCAAGCAAGGGGACCTCGGCAGCGAGGTGTATCTCGTCGTGTCCGGCCATGTGCAGATCAGCCAGGAAATCGATGGCGCGGAGCAGGTGTTGGCCACGCTCGACCCCGGCCAATTTTTCGGTGAGATGGCGCTGTTCGAGGGCGCGGTGCGCTCGGCCAGCGCAACGGTGCACGGCCATGCACGGCTCATCTGCTTTACCAAAGAAGAGTTTCTCGAGCGCGCCCATGAAGAGCCCGCGTTCGCGCTCGCACTGGTCCAGGACTTGTGCGCACGGCTCCGCGGAGCAACCGACATGATTCACGAACTGGTCCACGAAGAAGAAGTACTGCAGGAGCAACTCGCTCGCGTGCTGACCAAGTTCAACGTGCTGATCAAGACCGGCAAACGCATTTAGCCGCCATGATGCGGTCTGCCCGGATCGCCGACCGCGAACTGCTGGTCGGCACGCTGCTCGTCATGGCCGCGTACTTACTCTCGCGTGCGGTCCTCTACGATCAGTTGCCCGTGCTCGGCCCGGAGCGAAAGCTCGATTGGAACCTGTGGTTTCAGCGCGATCTGTGGATGACGGTGCCACGGCTACTCGGCTTCACCGTGTGCGTGACGCTGACCGCCGCCAGCGCCGACTGGCGACGGTTTGGCTGGCACACTCGACTACCGATCGTGGTCACTGCGCTGCTGACGCTGGAGACGCTGGGCTGGATTCTGCGGTTCCTGGCCCGACAGCCCGAACTGGTGTTCACGCCGAAACAGGTAACGCTTGGCTGGCTGACGACGTTGCCGGTCGCGCTGTTTGAAGAGGCCAGTTTTCGGGGCCTGTTGTTCACCTTGCTGTGCGCGCGAATGAGTGCGCGCGCCGCCGCGACGCTCGCCTCCCTGGCGTTCATGGCGTACCACGTCCAGGCGCAGAGCGTGTTGGGATGGCCGCTGCTGTTCTTGAATGGGTTCGTCTTGTGCGCGGCGAAACACGCCGGCGCCGGGCTGCTCTGGCTGATGCTGGCGCACGAACTCATCGACAGCCTCTGGTTTCATCTCGGCCACGGTGCGATGACCGCGCCCGCTTACCTTCTAATGGGTTGGATGTGCGCGCTGGCGGCGGCGGGGTGGGCGGCGGTGCTTTTGCGCGATTAACTACTTCGCGTGCGCCCGCATGAACTTCAGCATCGCGGCAGTGGTCGGGTCGCCTTCGCTGGCGATGCTGGTGATGATGGTGATGTGCGTCTTGTCGGGAATCTCCAGCACCTCGGCGACGTTTTTTTTCTCAGTTAGCGCGGCGTGGAGCTCCCGTGCCATCAAGCCGAGGCCGGGGTAATCGTGCTGCGCGTAAATGAGCAGCCAGGGCGGGGTATCAGCGCGCACGTGCTCGATCGGTGACGCATCCTTCCAGCCGGCCAGCTCGGGGCCAAACGCGCTGAACATGTTGCCGATGACCCGATGCACACCGCTGAGCGGGATGACGCCAGCGAGGTCTTTGCCCGAGAGCTTGTGCGCCTGCAAGTACTTTTCGTTGAGCGCCAGCAGCGCGACCAGGTGACCGCCAGCCGAGTGGCCGCCAATGAACAGGCGCTTGGGGTCGCCACCCTGTTTGGCGATATTGCCGTGCAACCAGGCAAACGCGCGCGCCACGTCCTCGATGTGGGCGGGGTGCTTCACCGCCGGCGATAGCCGATAACTGATGCACGCCGTGCCGAAGCCGGCCTTCGCGAAGGTCTGACCCAGCGCGCCGTACAGCGCGCGATCGCCACTGCGCCACGCGCCGCCGTGGACAAACATCAGCACCGGAAAGTCCTTCTTCTCCTTCGGAAGGTACAGGTCAAGCTGGTGCTTCTTCGCGTCGGCCTCTTTGCCGTCGTAGTAGGCCACGTCGCGGATCACCCTGACGGCGGGATCGTCGGCCGGTTTTTGCTGCGCGAGCGAGCCGAGCGCCCCGAGAACAATGCAGAACCAGACGGCGAGATGACCGAGAATCGGCTTCTTCATGCTACGCTCCTGCCTCGCGCAACATAATAATCGCTGTGAGGGACAAAGAACGCATTGTCCCGAAGGTCCGGAACATAACGGACAGTTATCTCCAACCGCTTGACCCTCGGACAAACCTTCATCGTGTTGTCACGAGCTTCGATGGAATTCCGCCCGGCGGCGACGACCTGGCCGTTGACAATGGCCACGTCCATGCCGAGATACTTAAGCTGCACCTCGGGCGGGAGCTGAGTGATCTCGATCAATTTCGCCTTGTCTTCGGCCATGCTGCACCTCGGTTTGTCCAGTCAGGAATTCAGTATGGCATCCTCAATGTGCCACCGCGGTTCGCCGAGCACCTCAATCCTCCGGCAACGGCTTGCCCCTGGTTTCGGGAGCCAGCATCAGCCCGACAAAGCCCGTTAGGTAGATCGAGGCCACGACCGTCGCCGCCATGCGGAACCCGTACGTCGGCTCCGTTGGGCTGTCAAACCTGCTTGCCAGTCCGCCGAGCGCAAATGGAGCGAAAGCCGCGAGAAGCCTCGCGCAGTTGTAGCAGAAACCGACACCGGTTGCCCGCAATCGCGTCGGATACAGTTCCGGAAAGTAAACTGCATACGCCGAGAACGGAGCCAGCGCGCAGTAGCCCATTATGAACGCGAGCACGCACGCCGTGAGCAGGTCGCGGAGCCCCCAGAACGTGCCCACGACCGACCCCCACGCCAGCAGAAAGAAGAGCCCCAGCGCGGGACGACGTCCCACGCGCTCGCTCAGCAACGCGTACGAGAACATGCCCAGCATCGCACCCACCTGCTGGATGAAAAAGACGATGCTTTTCCATTCCTGCATTTGCTTCTTGCCCGCCTCCTCGCTCATGCCCGCGGTGAGCGGCTTGAGCACCGAGCCGGTCAGGTCAGGCAGAAAAAATCCCACGCCCCACAATCCGCCGACTCCGGCGGTGGCCAGCAGCACGCCGGCGATCGTGTTGCGCAGCAACACCGGCTCTCGGAACAGCGCAAGGATGTTGCCCAGTTCCTTGTTTTCGCGGACCGCCGACTCGCGCGCGGCCGTCCACTTCTCCGGCTCTTTGACCGAAGCGCGAATCCAGAGCACCAACAAGGCCGGCGCCGCGCCGACAAAGTAGGCGCTGCGCCAGCCAAAACCGGCCAGGATAAAGGTGATGCTCGCGGCGGCCATGTTCCCGAATGCCGACAAAGATTGCAGCGTCCCCAGCGCCATCGCCCGCGAGCGTTGGGGCCAGATCTCGGCGACCAACGACGCGCCGGCGGCAAACTCGCCGCCAACGCCCAGCGCCGTCAGGAAGCGACAAATTGCGTATTGCGTCGGGTTCTGCACGAATCCGCTTAGCCCGGTAAAACACGCATAGATGAGAATCGTGATGATCATCGTGCGCGTGCGGCCCAGCTTGTCGCCGAGCATTCCGAAAACGAAGCCCCCGATGGCCCACCCGATGAGGAAAATCGAGGTGATATTGCTGCCGACCCTGCGGACTCCGTCGTCGAGTTCCTTGCCGCTCAGCCCCTGATCCTTCAACAGTTCCGCGACGGAAACCTGACGTACCAGGTTGAAGATATTCTGGTCCATGGCGTCGAACAACCAGCCCAGCGCGGCGATGATGAGCACTAACCATGCATAGCGGTCGATCCCCTGCCACCATTTGAGGTTTGCCTCGTTGACGGTCGAATCGTTTGCGGTCAAATCATCATCCTTTCGGGCGGATAGTAATAGCGGGAGAGCAGTTCTTCAAAGCGCTCGACAATCCCCGGTTCGTCGGCAACTTCGGCCAATTGCGGAAGCCAGTGGCGAACGTAGTCAAGGTCGAGCTTACCGCGCTGGCGGAGGATCAGCGCATCCACAGCTCTCGTCAATCGGGGTTCGCCCCATTGAATGACCGCTTGTCCTCCCATAAATGCGTGGTCGATTCCGACGTGCTTGAGTAGCGCAGCGACTCGCAGGAGCAGCGGGGCGACAGTCATGAAGCTCGCGAGGCGTTAACGGCAACCCGTTTCGCGTGCCGTTCGAATACTCGTCGCCGGTTGACTAGAGTGGAGAGTTCCTCAGAATCCAGCAGTTTTTCGAGGGGCAGTCCATGTAGCGGATTGAGGTAATCCGGGCTCACTCGCCAGGCATAGGCAAACAGCGCCTCAGCCAACTCGAGCGCGCGCTTGGGCGAGAGCTTCGGAAGTGAGCTTACGTTGTGCTCATTCTCCCACTGCTCGAACACAGCCCACTGTTGTTTGGTCACTGAGAACATGATGGCAATAGTCTAACCGATTCTCGTACTCAGCGCGCTCGCACACTTCCGGCGCCGAACCGGGATGATCAAAGCTTGTTCGCGCCGGTCTGCGCCACCAGGTTACTGACGCGCAGCAACTCGTCGATGTCCTCGCCGGCGTCGCCCCACCAACCCTGCAACTTCTCGTAGGTCATGGTTCCGCGGTGGATGTACTCGTTGTTGACGTCGGTGATTTCCAGTTCGCCCCGCCCAGACGGCTTGAGGGTCCGGACAATGTCGAACACTTCGTTGTCGTAAAAGTAGATGCCGGTCTGCACCCAGTTGCTGGTCGGCTGCGCGGGCTTCTCGACGATGCGCGCAACTTTGTCGCCGTCAAACTCGACCACGCCGTACTGCTCGGGGTGTTCGACCCGGGTGATAAGAATCTTCGCGCCGCGCTCCTGTTGCGAGAAGTCACGGGCCGCGGCGACCAGATTACCTTCGATAAGATTGTCGCCGAGCATGACGATGAGGTGGTCGTCGCCGACGAAGTGCTTCGCGAGGCCCAACGCCTCCGCAATGCCGCCGGCCCGCGCCTGGTGCGTATAGTTCAAATGCTTCAGCCCAAAGTCGGCCCCATTGCCGAGCAGCGGCAGGAACTCGCCGGCGTGGTTGCCGCCGGTGACGATGAGAATGTCGGTCACGCCCGCGTTAACCAGCGTCTGAATCGGATAGTAGACCATCGGCTGGTTGTAAACCGGCAACAGGTGTTTGTTGGTGATTTTCGTCAACGGATGCAAGCGGGTGCCGGTGCCGCCTGCCAAAATGACGCCCTTCATGATCGCGCTCCTTGCCGAATGGCGAAAGTCTGGCGCGAGGATTGTCGGGACGCGGCGGGAATCGGTAGGACGTGCTGCGGATCTGTTTCATTACTTTCGCCTTGCTGCTCAAGAGCGCTCCGGTGGGCGCCGCGCCGCCTGCGCTCCGCGTTACGCCTGCGGTCAGTCCGCCCAGCGGGTTGCTGCAAATCACCATTGAACTTGCCGACCCGGAGGTCACCGCCGAATGGAGCGGGCGGAAGCAAGTTGAAGTGGTTATTACGGACGCCTACCGGTTGGTCGCGCTCGCACGAGGCACGATCGCACTAACGCTCCAGGGGCCTCGGTTGGTGGGTAGCCTCCGCTTCACGGCCGACCCCGGGGTCTACGCCGTTCAAGGCGCGCGTGGAAACGAAGCGCTCACCGCGCGTGCGACCGTGACGGTGCAGGGACTCACGCGTGAGGGCGCCTGGTGGCTGCCCAATGGCCTGCCACTGCTCGGGGGCGTCGTCGTCGGCAGCGGATTCAATTCGCTCGGCTGGCGCGAGCTTGCCGCTCCCACCGGGTGCTTGGTCGACGAGCAAGTCCGCGCGGCCTGGTTGCCGCGGACGATGACGCCCACCGACCCCACCCTGATCACGCTAAGCCCACGCGCACCGTGCGCCTGTTCCGCTTGCCGTCAGGGCTTTCAGCAGTTCGTGGCTGGACGTTTCCAGCAGAACCTCGTTGAGTTCAACCGCGCATTCGGCCTCGATCATCGGAGTTTCGGGGAGGTCGACCTGCCCCAGCCCCCCGCAGCTTCGCCGGCGCTCTCCCGGATGCGGGAAGACTTTCACTTCCAACCCTTCCCTTCCCTGATTGGCTGGGCGAAGGACCAACTGCGCACGCCAGTGCTGGCGGCCGCTACGCTGGACCTCACCCCCGCCGGGGATGACGACCGCTTTCATGGGGGGATCGACCTGCCGAAGTTGTGGGAAAGCGCGGACGGCCTGCTCGCGAACGCAACGGCTGCTGATGTGCCATCGCTGGCGCCCTTGCTGGTGTCACTGGGCCCCGCAAGTTCGGGCCTGGAGCTAACTGCCACCAAGCCGATCTGGATGCGGCTAACGGGCGACGTGGCGGCGCAGAATGTCGCCCGCATGGAGGCCTTCTTTCGCGGCGCCACGGGTGTGATTCACAGCTTCGACGCCACGCCGTCCGCAGAGCGGCTGCGCCCGTTTGCCGATTCCGCCCGCTTCCTGTTCGAGAACGTCAGCCTGCTCGCCGCGGCGCACCCACAGGCGGAGGTGGCCGTCGTGTTCCCAGCGACCAGCGAGCGACTTCCGCGCGATGGCATGGGGCCATCGGTCCGGCGCGACTTCACCGAAATGATTCATGCGCTGGCGTCGCGGCGCTGGTCGCCGCGCGCGATCTGGTCGGAATCGGCCGAGGGACTCGACACCGCCACCGCTCCGGTGTTGTTCGTCCCCACGCACGGCGCCCTGTCGGCTCGATTCGTCGAGCGGCTGAAGCGCTACGTGGAACAGGGCGGTCGGGCGTACCTCGAAGGCTTGACGTTGTACGATTCCGATGGACGCCGAACTCCCTGGGCACTGCGTGAGCTGGTCGGCGTGGAGTGTGCGCCCCTCGCCACGCGCCGCGTGACCGAGCTGTCGCTCGACGATCTGTTCGTCTTCGGGCGGAGCGGCGGCCGGATCCCGGTCGAACAGCACGGCGTGATCGGCAAGACCACCGGAATACGAGTGCTGGCGAGGTTTGCCGACGGTTCCCCAGGCCTGGTCTGGCGGCGGCTTGGCCGTGGCGAGCTGTTCTTCACGCCCGCGCGCGTGGCGCCGCTGGCACACGGCGCAGCGCGCTATGCCGATTTCTGGCACGGCATTGCCGCCTCGTGCGCGCGCCAGTTCATCCATGTCGAGGGCGACGCGCGCAACGTGCGTTGCGCCGTGCTGCGCACCAAGGGCGTCGCCCTGTTCGGACTGTTCAACTACGGTCGCGCCCAACAACTGGAAGTCACCGTTGAGGCGCCATTGCGCGTGCTGACCGACCTGCGCACCCAGCGCCGTCTGCCGCAAAGCGACGAGCGCGCTCGCTACAAATCGGCAACGATCGACCTGCCCGCCAACGACTGGCTGGTCCTGGCCAACGCCGACAGCGTCGAAGCGCTCGACAAGGAGCGGCAGGCAGTCCGCGCAAAATTCACCATTCACTGAGGCCACCCCATGCAACCGTTCTTGTCCTGGAATCCAATCCGCTTTCTTAACACGATTCTCGACGACGGCACGATGACTGTCGAAGACGAAATGCGATTGGCCAAATCCTTCGACCTCGACTGGATTGAGTTCCATCACGCGCTCGTGCCTCTGGACCTCGACGAGGCACGGGCGCTTCGCCGCCAGCTAAATGAGTACGGCCTTCGCGTGTCGATGCTCACCGCCGCGCCGGACTTCACGCACCCCGACGCCGCCGAACGCGCGCGGCAACTCGACGAGATGCGCCACAAGTGCGACGTGGCGCAGCTCATCGGCGCGCTGTGCATTCGCGGCACCGTCGGCTGCGTGCACGAGGGCCTGACGCTGGAGCAAGGCGCGCGCAACTCCGCCGAATGTTTGCTGCGTCTGGCCGACTACGCCGCGACGAAAAGTGTCACCGTCGTGACCGAAAATCACTACAAAGACCGGCGCTGGACCAAAGAAGACTTCGGTTGGAAGACGGAAGGTTTTCTTGCCGTGTTCGAGCGCATCAAAGACTCGCCGGTGAGGGTGAATTTCGACTTCAGCAATCAGATCATGACCGGCGGCGACCCGATCGAAGTGCTGCAAGTCGTCAAGCACAAGCTCGCTCACTGCCATGCGAACGACCGCAAGCCCGGCAGCTACACGCACACCGTCATCGGCGAGGGCGACGTCGACGTGGACGGCGTGTTTCGGATTCTGCGCGAAGTCGACTACAGTGGGCCGATCAGTTACGAGGACGGAAACGTCTTCGGCGATGAGGGGACGCGCAGGAGCTTCGTTGTGCTCAGGGAAATGATCGCGAAGTATTGGGACTAATCCGGCGCGACCGTTGGACGACCTTTAGTTCGTCGGCTCGCGGCATGAAAATAATCCTTCGCGCCTCTTCACAAGACATTCGTTACCAGCTAAAATGCAGCCACCTAAGGTGTCGGTGCGGAGATCCGCGTCATGAAGCAAGTTTCCCCCCCCCCCCCCCTCCCCCCCCCCTTTCTAGGTTGCGCCC
>Ga0247727_10001081_pt1 | contig 66336 bp, 56 predicted proteins | sample WisWelCaveWW1625_FD_202498 | JGI IMG/M metagenome (GOLD analysis project Ga0247727, IMG submission 202498) | Biofilm microbial communities from Wishing Well Cave, Virginia, United States - WW16-25 | ecosystem: Environmental > Aquatic > Deep subsurface > Groundwater > Cave microbial mat | place... | reverse complement strand
TATCCCTGCTGGGGTTCGGCCTGATCAGAGTCCATGAGGTGCACGGGCTGACCGGGCATGATGGTCGATATCGCGTGCTTGTACACGAGCTGGGAGTGTCCGTCCCGGCGCAGCAGCACACAGAAGTTGTCGAACCAGGTCACGATACCCTGCAGTTTAACGCCGTTGATGAGAAAGATCGTGAGTGGCGTTTTGTTTTTGCGCACATGATTCAGGAACGTGTCCTGAAGGCTTTGGGCTCTTTCGGCCATTTCTTATAGTCCATTGTTGTATGTGAAGGCCGCCCGCAGCGGACCCCCATCCGCGCCGATAAAATGCAGGTTGGCTACCTTTTGCACAAGCAGATTCGGTGCCCTGGCAAGGTCAAACTGCCGTTTCCGTCAGCGCAAGTCAGGGTTCAGCCGTTTCGGCTACCGAATGAAACTCCGATCGCAGCCGCGTTGTCAGCAATCCGGGTGCGCCATTGCCGATCGGCTGCCCGTCGATGCGCACGACCGGCATCAGGATATTGGTTGCAGAGGTCACAAAAGCTTCACGCGCCGCTTTGGCTTCGGCCACCGTGAACGGCCGCTCGATGAGTTCGATGCTCTCCCGCTTCAAGAGATCAATCAGCGTCGTGCGGGTTATGCCGCGCAAAATGTCGTTGTCGATCTGGCGCGTGACGAGCCGGCCTTCCCTGTCGACGATCCACGCGTTCGAGGACGCGCCCTCGGTCACGTAGCCCTCGGCGTCCACGAACCACGCCTCCCTGGCTCCCTCCCCGCGCGCGGCCTCCTTGGCGAGGGCCGCCGGCAGCAGCATCACGGTCTTGATGTCGCACCGCGCCCAGCGAATGTCCGGCATGGTCTTGACGGCGATGCCGGCCGTAGCCGCGGCTTCCAGCCGCGCTGGCGCCACACTGCGCGCGAGGCAGACGACGGTCGGCTGCACATGGGACGGCGGGAACAGGAACTCGCGCGGCCGTGCCCCGCGCGACACCTGCAGGTAGACGAGCCCGTCGTGCACGCGGTTGCGCCGGATGGTCTCGCGCAGCACGCGCGACCAGGCGAACTCCGTCATCGGCTGCGGCATCTGCAGCTCGGTGAGCGAGCGCATCAGACGCTGCATGTGCCGCCGCTCGTCGACCAGCCGGCCGCCCTTGACCTCGCACACCTCGTAGACCGCATCGGCGAACTGGAAGCCGCGGTCCTCGGCGTGGACGCAGGCCTGCGAATACGGCTCGTAGCGGCCGTTGACGTAGATCACGCGTGTCATGGGTGGCGTCTCGTCCCCGTGCTCACGTGCCGGTGCGGGGAATATCGCCCGTGCGCTCCTGCGAGCTCACCCCGAGCGCGCGCAGCTTGCGGTGCAGTGCGGAGCGCTCCATGCCGACGAACTCGGCCGTACGCGAGATGTTGCCGCCGAAGCGGTTGATCTGCGCCAGCAGGTACTCGCGCTCGAAGATCTCGCGCGCCTCGCGCAGCGGCAGCGACATCAGATGCTCCGCGCCGCCGTTGACCGGCAGCGGCACGTTGGAGCCGATCTCCTCGGGCAGCATGTTGGCCGTGATGATGGCATCGGGCTCGCCGCCCGAGAGGATCATCAGCCTCTCGATGTTGTTCCTGAGCTCGCGCACGTTGCCGGGCCAGTCGTGCGCCTGCAGCACGGCAACCGCGTCCTCGCCGATCTTGCGCGGCGCCAGTCCGGAGGACTGGGCGATCTGTCCGACGAAATACAAGATCAGCTGAGGGATGTCGTCCCGGCGTTCGGCCAGGCCCGGCACGCGTAGCGGCACCACGTTGAGGCGGTGATAGAGGTCCTCGCGGAACCTCCCCTCCTGCATCTCGCGCTCCAGATCGCGGCTGGTCGAGGAGATGATGCGCACATCCACCGACACCTTGGGGCCGCCGCCGACGCGCTGGAATTTCTGCTCCACCAGCACCCGCAGCACCTTGCCCTGGGTCTCCACCGGCATGTCGGCGACCTCGTCGATGTAGAGCGTGCCGCCGTGCGCCTCTTCGAGCGCGCCGACCTTGCGGGGGCCGGTGTGGTCCTCGGTGCCGAACAGCTCCTCCTCCACCCGGTCGGGAGCCATGGCGGCGGCGTTGAGCACCACGAAAGGCCCATCCTTGCGCTGCGAATGGGCATGCATCACGCGCGCCACCAGCTCCTTGCCTGAGCCGGCAGCGCCGCGGATCAGCACACGGCTGTTGGTGGGCGCCACCCGGTCGATGGAGGAGCGCAGCTGATTGATGGCGGTGGACTTGCCGATCATGTCGAAGCTGACGACCGAGCGCTCGCGCAGCTCGCGATTTTCGCGCTGCAGCTTGGAGGCCTCGATCGCGCGCAGTGTCACCAGCAGCAGCCGGTCGGCCTTGAACGGCTTTTCGATGTACTCGTAGGCGCCACGCTTGATGGCGGTGACGGCGGTCTCGATGTTGCCGTGCCCGGAGATGATCACCACCGGCAGGTCCGGGTGCGCCTTCTTGAGGATGTTGAGCACCTCCAGGCCATCGAGCCGGCTGCCCTGCAGCCAGATGTCGAGGATGACGAGCTGCGGGCGGCGCTCCTCCACGGCTTTCAGGGCTTCGTCGGAATCGCGCGCAAGACGCGTGCGATGCCCGTCGTCCTGCAGAATGCCGGCGACCATCTCGCGGATGTCTGCTTCATCGTCCACGATCAGGATGTCAGCTGCCATCTGTGGCTCCTTCACTCATTGGCAATTCAGGCGTCGCTGCCGACGGCGGCGGGTGCAGGCTGTTCGTGCGCGGAAGAGCCGGCCGCAGTAGCCCGCCGCGCCGGCAGGGTTATGCGGATGAGCGCACCGTGCGCGCGCCCGGGCGCCAGGGGCGCATCCTCCAAAGACAAGGTGCCGCGGTGCTGCTCGACGCTTTTTTGCACGATGGCGAGGCCGAGCCCGGTGCCCTTGCTGCCCTTGTTGGTGACGTAGGGCTCGAGCAGGCGGTTGCGGTTGTGCTTGGGCAGCCCCGCCCCATTGTCGATCACCTCGACGTCGACGTGGTCGCCGTTGCGGCGCACGATGGTCTCGATGCGACCGCGCCAGCCGGGCTCCTTGTCGGGGCTCTCGGCATAGGCCTGGATCGCCTCCTGTGCGTTCTTGACCAGATTGGAAACGGCTTGCGAGACCAGGCGGCGGTCGCATGAGACGATGATTGGCTCCTTGCCGACCTTGGTCTCAAAGACGATGTCGTTGCTCGCCATCTGGCGATCGAGCACCGCGGCGCGCACGACATCGCGGATGTCGTTGTCCGTCATCTCCGGCTTGGGCGTGCGCGCGAACGCCGAGAACTCGTCGACCATGCGCGTCACGTCGCCGACCTGGCGGATAATGGTCTCGGTGCAGCGCTCGAAGATCTCGCGGTCCTCCGTGATCATCTTGGTGTACTTGCGGCGCAGGCGCTCGGCTGAAAGTTGTATTGGCGTCAAGGGGTTCTTGATTTCGTGCGCGATCCGGCGGGCGACGTCCGCCCACGCCGAGGTGCGTTGCGCCGACACCAGCTCGGTGATGTCGTCGAAGGTGACGACCGAGCCGTGGTCCTCCTCGCCCTGCGCCTCGTGCGTGACGCGTACCGAAAACGTGCGCTCCTCCCCGCCGATGATCAGCGTCACCTGCTGCTGCGGCCGACCCTTGTTGTGCTCCTGTCCCTCGACGAGCGCGGCAGCGAACTCCGGGACCGCCTCGGTGAGCTCCCGTCCCACCAGCGACGCGGCATCCCTGCCGAGCAGCTTCTCGGCCGACCGGCTGGCGAGCGTGATGCGGGCATCGCGGTCGAGGCCGAGCACGCCCGCCGACACGCCCGACAGCACCGCCTCCATGAAGCGACGGCGCTCGATCAGCTGACTATTGGCATCGACCAGCTCGCTGCGCTGCTGATCCAGCTGCTGGGTCATGTGGTTGAAGTTCATGGACAGGCGGCGCAGGTCGCCCTCGCCGCGCCGGATCGGCAGCTCGACCTTGAGATTGCCCCGCGCCACCTGCTGGGCCGCGCTGATCAGGCGGCGGATGGGTGCTACCAGGCGACCCGCGAACCACAGTCCCACCCAGATGGCCGCCAGCAGGGCGGTGAGCGAGATCATGAAATACATGAGCGCATGGGCGAACTTCAGCCCGCCCCGCGCCCGCCGCAGCTGGTCGTATTCGGCAACGCCCGCCTCCGTGCTGCGCAGGTGGCGCACGACCGTCGGATTGACCCCGCGCGCCACGTACAGATAGGCGCCAGGGTAGCTGTGCAGCTTGGTGATGGCGGCCACGCGGTTGGTGTTGACCGGCATCAGCAGCGGGACCTGGCCGCCCTCGGCGGCGGCGACCAGGTGGGCGGGTGGCGGCACGTAGGGGATCTTCTCGTCCTCGAGCGCGGCCACCTTCACCGTACCCCTGGCGTCGACCACGTACGCGACCGGAAGGTCGCGCAGGGCGGCCTGCGCGAACATCAGCTCGCGAAACTTGCGCTGGTCCCCGGCAACGGTCGGCGCCGCCTCGTCGAGATCCTTGGCCATGTTGACGATGTCGGTGCGAATGACCTGGCCGTGCTCCTCGAGGTAGGCGTGGGCGACGTCGAGGGAACTCATCACGATCGAGGTCGTCTGGCGGTTGAACCAGTTGTCGAGCGAACGGGAGAAGGTAGTGGTGGCGGCGACCGCGAGCAGCAGGGCGGGGAGCGCAGTCAGGAGACTGAACAGCGTGACGATGCGCGCGTGCAGGCGGGCGCCGGCGACCTTCTTGCGCCACGCCCGCCGCAAGCCCACGGCTTGCACGGCGATCACCACCACCATGGCGATCACGAGCAGTAGATTGATGGACAGCACACCGAGCACGATTTCGTTGCGCGGGACGATCGGCGTCAGACCGGTCAGGATGAGGTAGGTGGCGAGCGCCGATACCAGCGACAGGCTGACGACGATGAGGCCGATCCAGAAGGCACGGCTGCCGGTGCCGGGCAGCGGCGGGGCGTCTTCCTCGAGGGGGTCGAGCGGGGTCTGCGTCTCCTCAGCCATCCGGCGCAGCCGGTCACGGACCTGCCCGAGGCCTGCAACCATGCGGCCGGCCGCCCCCCGCAGTGCGGCAAGGAGCCAAATTCCGGCCTTCATGACATCATGCAGAGTTTGGTCTGTGCGCACCGGATCGCGGCTCTCGTGCAGCAAAGCGACAACACCGATCGCCTTGCACTGTGGCATTTTCGCGACAACTCGGCTTAGACATTCATGAGCCTAGCGTCAAGAGACCGTTGCGCGCGAGCCCTGCAATGGCCTGTTCGTGCCCGCGCTCGGCGTGCGCGAGGCCATGCGGGCCACCTTTCCGCCAACAACCTGTGGAACGCACTAAGCCTCTGAGACTAACGCTTGAACGTCGGCCATTCGATCGCAAAGATTGCGTCGGCCTGCGGGGCACGCAGGCGGTGGTCCTGCTTGGGGGAAATGAATGCGGCTTCTGAGCCGATACGTCTTTCGGCAGACTGTCGGAGCGGTGCTGCTCATCTTGCTGTCACTGACCGGCGTGGTCTGGATCGCCGTCGCCCTGCGGCAGCTCGAGCTGATGACCACCCAGGGTCAGGATGCGCTGCGTTTCCTCTCCATGACCACGCTGGCCATCCCATCGATGCTGGCGCTGATCGCGCCGGTCGCGCTGCTGATCGCCTCCATCTATGTCCTCAACCGGCTCAGCGGCGACAGCGAGCTGATCGTGATGACGGCCGGCGGCATGCCGGTGTGGTCGCTGCTGAAGCCGCTGGGCTTGCTTGCTCTGTTGGTGGCGCTCGGCGTCGCCCTCGTGAACCACGCGGCGGGACCGTGGGCGCAGCGCAAGCTCAAGGAGCAGGCGGTGCAGGTGCGCACCGACTTGATGGCGCAGGTCATCCAGCCGTGGCGGTTCACCTCTCCGGAGGCCAAGCTGACGGTGCATATCCGCGACCGTGCCCCCAATGGGGAGTTGCTCGGGCTGATGATGCACGATGCGCGCGACGCCAAGCAGGTCGTCACCTACCTGGCCGAGCGCGGCCTCATCATCAAGCAGGACGGCGCAGCCTATCTGCGCATGGACAAGGGGCACATCCTGCGCCGCCTCGAGACCGAAACCACGCCGCAGATCGTTGTCTTCGACCGCTACGTGGTGGACCTCAATCGGCTCGAGCAGCGCAGCGATCCAACCCTGTGGCTGCGTGCGCGCGAGCGCTACACCGGCGACCTGCTTTGGCCCGATCCCAACGACCCCGTCTTCAAGCATAGCCCCGGCAGCTTCCACTCCGAGTTGCACGACCGCATGGCTAGTCCCCTGTACGCGTTCACCTTCGTGTTGCTGGTGCTGGCGTTCATGGGGCAGGCGCAGACCACGCGGCAGAGTCGCATCCAGGCGGTCGTCGCCGCCTTCACCGTTGCCGTCATCTGCCGCATCCTCGGCATCGCCGCAGCCAACGCCGCGGTCGTTCGCCCCTCCATCAGCTTCACGCTCTACGTGGTGCCGGTGGCAGCGGGTATCCTCGCCGCTGCCGTCACGCAGTGGCACATGTATCCGCGCCCGCCGTCGCGCATCGCGCGCGCGCACGCAGCTCTGCTGGCACGGATGCAGGGTGCCCTCGCCGCGCTGGGCGCCCGCCTGGCCCCGGCGGGGGCGCTGCGCCGGATCGGAGGCTGACGGCCCATGCGGCGCCCGCGCACCCTTCGCCGGTACGTCGCCAAACGCTTCTTGGCGGCCATCAGCAGCGCGTTCGCGGTGTGCGCCGTCCTCATCTTCATGATCGACATGATCGAGTTGCTGCGCCTGTCGCGGCGCGCCACCGACCTGCCCATGACGACATTGCTGTGGATCGGGCTGCTGCGCCTGCCGGCGTATTCGGAGATCCTGCTCGCCTTCGCCGTGCTGGTGGGCAGCATCGGTGCCCTGCTCAGCCTCAACCGCAAATCCGAGCTCAACGTCATGCGTGCCGGCGGCATGTCGGTTTGGCAATTCCTGCGCCCCGGCATGGCCGTTGCCTTGCTGCTCGGCGGTTTGGCGGTGACAGTCTACAACCCGCTGGCAGCCCATGCCCGATCCGAGGCCGAGCGGCTGGTGGCGGAAACGTTCGGCAAGGAGGCCAGTCTGCTCGCCACCTCGGGGGAAGGTTCCTGGTTGCGCCAGGACGGTGCCGACGGCCAGTCTGTCATGACCGCGCGCGCGGTGGCGGATCAAGGGCTGTCGCTGGCCGGAGTGATCGTCCTTCAGTTCGACCCGCAAGGGCGGTTCCTCGAGCGCATCGACGCGGATCGAGCCAGCCTCGGCGATGGCTACTGGGAGTTGCAGCGCGCGCTTGTATCGCGTCCGGGGCGAGAGGCCGAGCAGTTCGAGACTTTTACGGTAAGCACGCACCTCACGCGCGAGCGCGTCGGCGAGGCTCTCGGCTCGGAGATCGCGGTGTCGCTCTGGCAGCTGCCGGCGCTGATAGAAGTAGCTGAAAAGGCTGGCCTTTCCGCCTCCCGCTACAAGATGCAGTACGCCCTCCTGATCGCCCGTCCCATGCTCCTGATCGTGATGGTTATTTTGGCTGCCACTGTGTCCTTGAGGTCATTCCGCTCTGGGGGGATACAGACTATGGTTTTGACGGGGATGGTTGGGGGAATCGGTTTCTTCCTGCTGACTGAAGTCTCGCGCCAAATCGGCTTGGCCGGTGTGGTGTCGCCGACGACAGCGGTGTGGGTGCCGATTGGTCTCGCGCTGCTCGTTTCCCTGACGGTGTTATTGCACCAGGAGGACGGCTGAGTGATGCGTCGGGCGCCGATACCGCACGATACGTGCGGCAGTGCGCGGAACTGCAGCCGTCGTGACGGCGGGTTGCAGGTTTCGCGTGCGCTCGGCTTGCTCGGACTTGCCGCCCTCGTCCTGGCGCTGATCACGCCCCCATCCGCCGCCCAAGACCCGAGCCTGCTCTCCAGCCCCAGCTCGAAATCGTCCTTCCCCAAGAAGCAGGGCGGCATCCTCGGCCCGCCCACCAAGATCGATCGCGCGCAGCCCCTCTACCTCCAGGCCGACCAGCTGCTCTATGACACCAAGAACAACCGGGTGATCGCCCAGGGCAACGTTGAGATCTACTACAACAACTACATCCTCACCGCCGATCAGGTGATCTACGACCAGAACGTCAACAAGCTGATCGCGGAAGGCAATGCCCAGCTCAAAGATCCCAACGGCGGCATCACCAGGGCCGATCGCTTCGAGGCGCTGGACGACTTCCGCGACGCATTCATCCAGTCGCTGAGCGTCGTCACGGCAGACGACACGCGCATCGCCGCCGAGCGCGCCAGCCGGCGCGAGGGCAACGTCAGCGAGTACGAGCGCGGCAAGTTCACGCCCTGCAAGAACGATCCGGGCATGCCGCCGCTGTGGTGCATCGGTGCGGCGCGCATCATCCACGATCAGCGGGCCGCGACCATCACCTATCAGGACGCGCAGTTCGAGTTCTTCGGCGTGCCGGTGCTGTACCTGCCCTGGTTCCAGCATCCCGACCCGTCGGTGAAGCACCGCAGCGGCTTCCTGATGCCGAGCTTCACCAATTCATCGACGCTCGGCTTCGGGTTCGAGACCCCCTACCACTTCGCCCTGGCGCCGAACTACGATTTCACCTTCCATCCCCTTTACCTGTCCAAGCATGGCGTCCTGTGGCAAGGCGATTGGCGCCACCGGCTGTCCAACGGGCAATACGACATCAAGTTCGCTGCCATCGAGGAGGGCGACAATTCGCTGGCGTCCACGACGTCGAACGGCTGGCGGGGATCGGTGCAGACCAAAGGCCAGTTCTCGCTGTCGTCGTGGTGGCGCTTCGGCTGGGATGTGACGGTCGAAAGCGACGACAGCTTCCGTCGCTACTACAAGCTCGACCCGATCCTGCAGACCGATCGCGTCAACACGGTCTATCTGCAGGGCATGAGCGATCGCAACTACTTCGGCGCCAAGCTCTATCAATTCGGCGGCTTGCTGCTCACCGACACGTCCTATTCCAACTCGCTCGTGCATCCGGTCGTCGACTACAACTACGTCGTCGGGGCTCCGGTGCTGGGCGGCGAGCTGAGCTTCACTGGGCATGCGCGCAGCATGACGCGCAACGACGGCACCGATTCCAGCCACGTGGTTGCGGAAGCCAATTGGCGCCGCAAGATGATCGACCCGATCGGCCAGGTGTTCACGCCCTTCGCCCATGCCCGCGGCAGCGTCTACAATTACGCGGATGCGCGCGACCCCGACACGCCATTGGTGCTGGCCCTGCCCAACGACACCGTCACGCGCGGCATAGCCGCCGGCGGCCTGCTCTATTCCTATCCCTTCGTTGCCCACACGGCCTTTGCCTCGCACGTGATCGCGCCGACCGCGCAGATCATCACGCGCCAGAGCAAGGTCGATCAGCGACGCCTGCCGGACGAGGACTCCAAGAGCCTGGTGTTCGACGACACGCTGCTGTTTGATATCGACAAGTTCTCCGGCTACGACCGCTTCGAGACCGGCACGCGCGCCAACGTCGGTGTGCAATACACCTTCCAGGCGAACAACGGCGTCTATGGGCGGGCCGTGTTCGGCCAAAGCTTCCACCTGGCCGGCGAGAATCCTTACGTCGATCCGGGCCTGGACCCGACCGCCAAGTTCAACTTTTCGCCCATCAGTGGACTTGAAACCGACCGCTCCGACTATGTGGCGGGGCTCTATCTGTCCCCGTTTGCCGGCCTGAGCCTCATAACCCAGGCCCGCTTCGACGAGAAGGACTGGTCCCTGCGGCGGCAAGACACGATCATTCAGGGCTCCTATGGACCCTTCATGAGTTCCGTGGCCCACTCGTTCTCGCATTTCGATCCGGCGCTCGGGGTCATCGAGAACCAGCAAGACCTGCTCGTCAGTCTCGGTCTGCGGGTGACCAACAATTGGTCGGTGCTGGGCTCGTTGCGCTATGACATTGACGCCAGGGATCGCATCCAGGACGTGCTGCAGCTGAAGTATGCCGACGAATGCTTCGTGCTGACCGCCACCTATACCGAGACGTTCGTCTCGAACGCCGCTCTGGATCTCAAGCCCGACCGCACGCTGATGCTGCGCTTCGAGCTCAAATACCTGGGCGAGTTCAACTATAAGACGGACCAGCTCAACCACGTCTTTGGCGACCAGAACCAGGGCCCGAAGCTATGAGCGCGCACTGAAGGCAGAGGTTTGCGGCCGGCCGCGTCCCCACCATTCCCCCGACACCCCGGTGACGCCCACCAACCGGCCTTTTCGCCATGCCAGCGCCATGGTTGTCTTGTGGATAACGATGACCGCCGAGGAGGGCTCGGCGGTAGGATGAATTGTACCGAATCGCGCCCCTCGAGCCCGGCTTCCAGCCATGCAGTCCAGCGCTGCCCGTCGCCGCCCAACCGCATCCGCGCTTGCCGCTCTGGGGCTTGGTGCCGCCAGCCTGTGCGTCACGGCGGCGAGTGCGGCCCCGCCGGCCAAAGGCCGGCAGGCCGCCGCGGCCCAGCCCGCCGCCGAGGCCCCCGACCAGCCCGTCAAGGGTGGGCAGGCGATCATGATCCTGGTCAACGACGAGCCGATCACGGCCTACGAGATCGAGCAGCGAGCCTTGTTCATTGCCGCCAATGCCGGCGGCAGCGGCGCTGAGTTCAAGGCGCGGGCCGAGGCGCGCTGGGCGCAGATCGCCAAGGACCCGAGGACCAACGAGCGCTTCCAGAATCTGTTGCGCGACAAGAACGTCAAGACCAAGGAGGAAGCGCTGGCGCTGCAGAAGCAGTTCGTGACCGGTCTGCAGCGGGACATGATCGAGCAGTTGCGGCGAGAATCCCGCTCTACCAGGCTGCCGCAGTTCCGCAAAGAGGCTCAGGAGGAGTTGATCGAGGAGCGGCTCAAGCTGCAGGAAGCAAAGCGGCTCGGCGTCGACATCAGCGAGGATGAAGCCAAGCGCATGCTGAAGGGCATCGCCGAGCGCAACAAGATGACCGAGGAGCAGTTTGCGCTGCAGGTCAAGGGCCAAGGGATCGACATCTCGACCATGCGCGAGAGGTTCAAGGTGCAATCCGCCTGGCGCGAGGTGATCCGGCGGCGCTTCTCGGCTCAGATCTCGATCACGCAAGGCGAAATCGATCGACTGGTAACCGCATCGGCCACGGACGCGGGAGAGGATACGGTCGAGCTGCAGGTGCAGAAGATCACGCTGGCGATGACCGGCAAGGCCGACCAGACCGTGATGGCCAAGCGCTTCGCCGAGGCGGACGGGCTGCGGCGCAAGTTCGGCGGCTGCAAGACCATGGCCGCGCTGGCGAAGGATGCCGGCGATGCCAGGTTCGAGGATATGAAGTTCATCCGGCCGAGCAGCATCCCGGAGCCGACACGTTCCATGCTGCTCAGCGCCAAGGACGGCGACGTGCTGCCGCCCGCGACGGCCGCGACCAGCATCGAGGTCTACGCCGTCTGCAGCCGGCGCCCGATCAGGGCCGACGACAAGCAGCGCGAGAGGGTGCAAGCCGACCTGGCGCAGAAGGAATTCGAGCTCCTGGCCAAGCGCCACCTGCGCGATCTCAGGCAGGATGCGCACATCGAATTGCGCTGAGCGGCGCTGATGGGCGCCTCCTCCCGCGACAGCCGGCCAGCCAGCAGCTCAGCCGAACGGTTGGCGCCGATTGCCGTCACGATCGGCGACCCGGCAGGCATTGGACCCGACATCACGCTTGCGAGCTGGCTGGAGCGTACGCGGCAAGGGCTGCCGCCGTTCGTGCTGTTCGGCGACCCGGCAGTGCTGGAACAGCGCGCGCGCACGCTTGGATGGAAAGTGCCCATCGCACCGGTCGGCTCCGCCAAGGAGGCGCTGGACGCCTATGCCACCGCGCTTCCGGTTTGGCCCGTGCGCGCGGCCGCCGACAACCTGGTCGTTGCTGCCATCGAGGCCGCGGTCGCGGCCGTGGCCCGAGGCGACGCGCCGGCACTGCTGACCAACCCAGCCGTCAAGAAAACCTTGCAGGCGCCCACGCTGCCCTATCCGGGGCACACCGAGCTGCTCGCGGCCCTGGCCTCGCGTCACCACGGCGGGCGATCGTTTCGGCCCGTGATGATGCTGGTGGCGGATGAGCTCAAAGTTGTGCCGACCACCGTGCACATTCCGCTGGCAGCCGTGCCGCGGGCGCTGACGCGCCAGCTCCTGGCCGAGACGATGCGGACAACCGCTGCCGCGCTGCGGCTCGATTTCGGCATTGCCGCGCCGCGCCTTGCGGTGTGCGGGCTCAATCCGCACGCCGGCGAAGGCGGCCTGATCGGCACCGAGGAATCCGGGGTGATCGCACCCGCCATCGCGGAGCTGGCCACGGAAGGGCTCGCCGTCACGGGCCCGCATTCGGCCGATACCCTGTTCCACGCCGAGGCCCGGCGCACCTACGACGCGGCGATTGCCATGTACCACGACCAGGCGCTGATCCCGCTCAAGACGCTGGCGTTCGATCGCGGCGTCAACGTCACTTTGGGCCTCCCGCTCGTGCGCACCTCGCCCGACCACGGCACCGCCTTTGCGCTCGCCGGCACCGGCAAGGCGCGCCCCGGCAGCTTCATCGCGGCCCTGCGTCTGGCGGCCGAGCTGGGGCAGCGCCGCGCCGAGGCTGTCGGCTCGCGGCTGCCATGACTGCCGACCGGCCGGCTGCGAGCCCCGATGGCTTGCCGCCGCTCGGCGAGGTGATCCGCAGCCTCGGGCTCTCGGCGAGGAAGAGCCTCGGGCAGAACTTCATCCTCGACCTCAACCTCACGCGGCGCATCGCCCGGGCCGCCGGGCCGCTGCAGGGCAAGACCGTGGTCGAGATCGGCCCCGGACCCGGCGGGCTGACGCGCGCGCTGTTCCTGGAGGGCGCCGAGCGCGTCATCGCGGTGGAGCGCGACGCGCGTTGCCGGCCCGCGCTCGAGGCGATCGCCGAGCGCTATCCGGGGCGGCTCGATGTGCACTACGCCGACGCACTCGAAGCCGATTGGCGAACGCTCGCCGCAGCCAGCTCCGGCAAGCCGGTGATTGCGGCCAACCTGCCCTACAATGTCGCGACGCTGCTGCTGATTGGCTGGCTCGAGAGCGAGCCGTGGCCGCCGTGGTACGCGCGCATGGTGCTGATGTTCCAGAAGGAGGTGGCCGAGCGCATCGTTGCCGTGCCAAACACCAAGGCCTATGGCCGCCTCGCCGTGATCGCGCAATGGCGCACGCGACCGCGCCAACTGTTCACGCTCAAGCCCGAAGCCTTCACGCCGCCCCCGTCGGTGGCGTCGGCCGTGGTGGAGTTCACGCCCATCGAGGGTCCGGCGCCCGACTGCAGCGTCAGGACGCTCGGCCAGGTGACGGGGGCCGCCTTCGGCCAACGCCGTAAGATGCTGCGCCAGAGCCTGAAATCGCTCGGCCGGGAGCCCGAGCCGCTGCTGGCCGCGGCCGGCATCGAGCCGACGCTGCGCGGCGAGGCGCTGAGCGTGCGCGATTTCGCGCGTCTGGCCTATGTGCTGGAGCGGCTGGCGAAGTAACGAAGCGTCGTTGCCTCGGCTCAAAGATCGGCGAGCACGCCGGCAACGAACGCCGTGAGGCCCGACTGGCGCAACCTCTTCAGGCGCTCCGCAGCGAGGATGGCGGCGAGAGCGCCAAAGCTCGCTTCCAGGTCGGCGTTGACGATCACATAGTCGTACTCGCCCCAATGCTCGATCTCCGTCGCGGCAGCCGCCATCCGCCTGGCCACGACCTCATCGGAGTCCTGGGCGCGCATGCGCAGGCGCCGTTCCAGCGTCTTGCCGTCCGGCGGCAGGATGAACACGCTCGCGACGTCATCGGCCATGCGGGCCTTGAGTTGCCGGGCGCCCTGCCAATCGATGTCGAACAGGACGTCCTCGCCGGCCTGCAGCGCCGCCGATACGGGCGCTCTGGGGGTGGCGTAGCGGTTGCCGTGCACGTGCGCCCACTCGAGCAGCTCGCCGGCGGCCTCCATGCGCTCGAACTCGGCCGTGTCGATGAACCGATAGTCCTTGCCGTCCACCTCGCCCGGGCGCGGTGCGCGCGTCGTCACCGACACCGACAGGCGCAGGCCGGGGTCCGCCGCCAGCAGCCGCCGCGCCAGCGTGGTCTTGCCGGCGCCGGACGGCGAGGACAGCACCAGCAGCAGCCCGCGCCGGGCAATTGTGGGAGCGTCCGGTGTGCGCGTCTCACTCAATGTTCTGCACCTGCTCACGCATCTGGTCGATGACGGCCTTGAGCTCCAGGCCTGCCCGCGCGGTCTCCGCGTCGCTGGCCTTGGAGCATAGCGTGTTGGCTTCGCGATTGAATTCCTGGGCGAGGAAATCGAGCCGGCGCCCGGCTGGCTCGCGCGAGACCAGCAGCTCGCGCGCGGCGGCGATATGGGCGCCGAGACGCTTCAGTTCCTCCTCGACGTCGGCCCTGGTCGCCAGCATCGCGGCCTCCTGGTAGAGGCGCCCCTCATCGAGGCCGACACCCGTCTCCAGGAAGCGGCCGATCTGCTCTTTCAGCTTCTGGCGGATCGCCTCCGGCGAGCGCGACGGCGACGCCTCGATCAGCGCCACCAGGCGCTCGATGGCGGCGACCTGATCGCGCACGATGGTCTCGAGCCGACGTCCTTCGCCCTGCCGCGCGCGCACCATGCCCTCCAGCGCCTCCTCGAGGCTCGCCAGCATGGCGTCGATGCGGGCCTGCAGCTCGGCCTCGCTCTCCTGCGGCTCGACCACCTCCAGCACGCCCTTCAGGCCGAGCAGCGCCTCGGCGCGGGGCGGCGCTACGTCGATCGTCGACTTGAGGCTTTCCAGCGCACTGAGCACTTGACGCAACGCCGCCTCGTTGAGCTTGATCTGCGTCCCGCCTTCGCTGCGCTTGAGGTTCAGGTTGAGGGTGAGGCTGCCGCGGACCGCGCGCTTGGCGACCGCCTCGCGCAGGCGGGGCTCCAGGCCCTCCGCGCCCGGCGGCAAGCGCAGCCGTATGTCGAGCCCGCGACTGTTGACGGAGCGCACCTCCCAATGCCACGCGGTCGATCCGAACGTCCCGTCCGCACGGGCAAATCCCGTCATGCTCTTGATGGTCATGAAGGCGCTTCAAGCATGGCGTGGGCACCGCGTGAGGATTTGCCCGGGGACGCCTCAGGATCGACTCGGGCACATGATCGCAGCGAGTCTAGTCGCAGATCAGACGGGCAACAAGAAACGCGTCGCAGCTGGGACGGGCGGTGGTCAGCGCTTTGACTTGGCTGCCGCAGCCGCCGGCGCCTCGGCGGCAGGTTCTTTGTCCTTTTCGGCGGCCTTGGCAGGCGCGATACGGACGACGGCCCGCGTCTTGGTCGGCTGCGCGGAGGCCGGCGCAACACCCGTTGCCGGCGTATCGCCGGGGGCGGCGGCAGGGGACGCCTTGGCCTTCAGCTCCTTCTCGTGCGCGCGCCATTTCAGGACGTTGGCATTATGGTCCTTGAGCGTCTCGGCGAACGCATGCCCGCCGGCGCCGTCGGCGACGAAGTAGAGCTCCTTGGTGTTGGCGGGATTGAGCACGGCTGCAATCGCGGCCCGGCCAGGGTTGCAGATCGGCGTCGGCGGCAATCCCTCGATCTGATAGGTGTTGTGCGAGGTCTTCTGCGCGATCTCGTTCTTCTGGATGGCCCGGCTCCACACCACCTTGCCGGCCGCGAGGCCGTAGAGGATGGTCGGGTCCGACTGCAGGCGCATGCTCTGGCGCAGCCGATTGATGAACACGGCCGCCACGCGCTCGCGCTCATCGTTGCGGCCCGTCTCCTTCTCCACGATCGAAGCCAGGATCAGCGCCTCCTCCCACGACTTGAGCGGGAGGTCCTTCTTGCGTTGCGCCCACATCCGCTCCATCAGCCTGCGCGCCTGCGCCTGCATGCTGTCGACGACAGCCTGCCGCGAGGAGCCGCGCTCGATGACGAACGTGTCGGGCAGCAGCGCGCCTTCGGCGGGAACGGCCGCTATGTCTCCCGTCAGGTTCGGATCGGCCTTCAGGCGCTCCACGATCTGATGGCTGGTGAGGCCCTCGGGGATCGTCACCTTGTAGGCAACGGTCTTGCCCTCCGAGAGCAGATCGACCACCTCGCGAACGCTCGCGCTCTGCTTGACCTCATACTCACCGGCCCGCAGCTGCACCGGCTTGCCGCCCTCGAACCAGGCTGCAAACTTCGCCCACAAATAGCCGCCGATGAACAGACGCCGGTCGCTGATGACACCCTCGCGCTCGAGCCGGGAGGCTATCTCCTGTGCGCCTTCGAGCTTCGGAATGACCACGACCTTGGATTGCTCGAGAGGGCCCGGTGCATCGATCTTGCTGTCGAACAGCAGGGCGATACCCCCCACCAGCAGCATCACCAGCAGGGCGAAGGTGAAGAGGCCGCTTACGACCCGTAGGAGGGGACTGATGCGCCGCGCTTCCTTGTGCGATCGCGAGCGGCGCGGCCTGGCCGTGGGGCGCGTCGGCTCCAGGCGTTCCGCAGGGCTGCGGGGCGCCGACCCGGAGGTGCGGCTGAAGTAGGGATCCGCGCGTTGGTCCGCCGGTTGGCGGTTTCTCATGCTCCGCTCCCAACAGGCACGGCGGCCAAGCCCCCTCGGCTCGTTCGCGCCCTCGTCCCGGCAATGATTCGGCCAGCCGAACCTACCAGCAAATGTGGCGAAAGGACGATAGCTTGGCAATGCCGCATAGCGCCGGCGACGCGAGCGCCCCGCTCAGGCTGCAAAGCGGCGCAGGACCAGCGAAGCGTTGGTGCCGCCGAAGCCGAAGGAATTGGAGAGCGCCACGTCGATGTTGCGCTTCTTTGCCTTGTGGGGCAGGAGGTCGATCGAGGTCTCGACCGAAGGATTGTCGAGGTTCAGGGTCGGCGGCGCCACGTTGTCGCGAATGGCGAGCACCGAATAGATCGCCTCGACCGCTCCGGCCGCGCCCAACAAATGTCCGATCGCCGACTTGGTGGACGACATGGCGAGCTTGCCCGCCGCGTTGCCGAACAGGCGCTCGACGGCCGCGAGCTCGATCTCGTCGCCCATCGTCGAGGTGCCGTGGGCATTGACGTAGTGGACGTCGCTCGGTTGCACGCCCGCGCGCTTCAGCGCCATGCGCATGGAGCGGTAGGCCCCGTCGCCGTCCGCGGCCGGCGCGGTGATGTGATAGGCGTCGCCGGAGAGGCCGTAGCCGATAACTTCGGCATAGATTTTGGCGCCGCGGGCCTTGGCGTGCTCCAATTCCTCGAGCACGACGATGCCCGCTCCCTCGCCCATCACGAAGCCGTCGCGATCCCTGTCGTAGGGCCGCGAGGCCTTCTGCGGCTGGTCGTTGAAGGTGGTGCAGAGCGCGCGGCAGGCCGCGAACCCGGCGACGGCGATGCGGCAGATCGGGCTCTCGGCGCCGCCGGCCAGCATGACGTCGGCATCGTCCATGGCGATCAGGCGCGCGGCATCGCCGATGGCGTGCGCACCCGTCGAGCAGGCCGTCACCACCGCATGGTTGGGACCCTTCAGGCCGTGCTTGATGGAGACGTAGCCGGACGCCAGATTGATGAGCCGACCGGGGATGAAGAACGGGCTGACGCGCCGCGGGCCCTTTTCCTTCAGCAGCAGCGAGGTATCGGCGATCCCGCTCAGACCGCCGATGCCGGAGCCGATCATGACGCCGGTGCGTTCCTGCCTGTCGGGCGTGTCGGTCTTCCAGCCCGAGTCCTCGATCGCCTGCGTGGCGGCCGCCATGCCGTAGATGATGAAGTCGTCGACCTTGCGCTGCTCCTTGGGCTCCATCCAATCGTCGGCATTGAACTTGCCATCCGCGCGAGAGCCGCGCGGGATGAAGCAGGCAACTTGGCAGGCGAGGTCGGAAACCTCGAACTCCTCGATGCGGCGCGCGCCGTTGCCCCCGGCAATCAGCCGCGACCAGCTCGCATCAACGCCACATCCGAGCGGCGTGACAAGGCCGAGCCCGGTGATGACGATGCGTCGCAACATGACGATCCTGAGCCGTTCTGCCGCCCCGAGGTTGCCGCTGCCCGCTCACGCCTAGCGGCCGCGCGCCCGAGGGGTTGCGCGTGCAGCTGGTCGAGCCTCAGGCCGCGCTCGCGTGCTTTTCCAGAAATTTCACAGCATCCCCGACGGTCTGGATCTGCTCTGCGGCGTCATCGGGGATCTCACAGCCGAACTCTTCCTCGAACGCCATCACCAGCTCGACCGTATCCAGGCTGTCGGCACCCAGATCATCAATGAAGCTCGCGTTGTCCGTGACCTTGTCCGCCTCCACACCGAGGTGCTCGACAACGATCTTCTTCACGCGCGCTGCGACTTCGCTCATCGGTTTATCCCTCGGCTCTTTCGTGATCCATTGCCGTAGCCACACACGACCATTGGGGTCAAACCCGAAGCCCGAACGCGCACCAGGACTCCCACCGGCGCAGCAGATTGGCCGACACGCCTTCCCCAACGTGAACGCTCAAATCCCGGGCTCGTTAACACACTTCCCCCGGCTTGACCAGCGCTCCAAAGCCGGGTTTCCCGGCAATTCATGAACGCCCCTAACCGCCCCTAGATCATGATCATGCCCCCGTTCACGTGCAGTGTCTGGCCGGTCATGTAGGCGGCTTCGGGCGCGGCCAAATACACCGCCGCAGCCGCCACATCCGCGGGCGTGCCGAACTTCTGCGCGGGGATGGCCCCCTTGATCGTTTCCGTCTGTTTTTCGTTCAAGGCGTCCGTCATGGGCGTGGCGATGAAGCCCGGGGCGATGCAGTTAACCGTGATCCCCCGCGAGGCCACCTCGCGCGCCAGCGATTTCGACATGCCGATCATACCGGCCTTGGAGGCTGCATAGTTGCCCTGGCCCGGATTGCCGATGACGGCGCTGACGGAGGAGATGTTGACGATGCGGCCGTAGCCGGTCCTGGCGCGCATCATGGCGCGCGCAGCGTTGCGCATCAGCATGAAGGTGGAGGTGAGGTTGACGGCGATGACGTCGTCCCACTGGTCGTCCTTCATCACCATGAAAAGGTTGTCCCTGGTGAGGCCGGCGTTGTTCACCAGGATGTCGAGGCGGCCGAGCTTGGCGATGGCCTCGTCCACCAGCTTGGCCACCTGCGCCTTGTTGGCGAGGTCACACGGGCAGACATGAACGCGCGAGCCGAGCTCGGCAGCGAGCGCCTCGAGCTTGTCGGTCTGCCGGCCGGAGATGGCGACGGTGGCCCCCTGCTTGTGCAGTGCGCGGGCGATGCCTCCGCCGATGCCACCGGTCGCCCCGGTGACGAGCGCAGTCTTGTCCGTCAACTCGAACATGCAAACCCCCTGCTCGCTAGCGTGTAAGCGACGGCAGCGCCGCTTCGATATCCTGCGGCGTGCCGAGCGAGGTGGCGTTCAGCGACGGCGCAATGCGCTTGACCAGACCGGCGAGCACCTTGCCCGCGCCGATCTCGTAGACGTCGGTGACGCCCGCGGCGGCCATGGCGGTGACGCATTCGCGCCAGCGCACGGTGCCCGTGACCTGTTCCACAAGGCGCTTCTTGATGTCGGCCGGATCGGAGATCGCCGCCGCCAGCACGTTGGCGACGAGCGGCACCACCGGCGTGTTGACCTCCACCCTCGCCAGCGCTGCGGCCATGGCGTCGGCCGCCGGCTGCATGAGCGCGCAATGGAACGGCGCGCTGACGTTGAGTGGCATGAAGCGGCGCACGCCGTGCTCCTTGGCGAGCCGCGCCGCCCGGTCGATGGCGGATTTGGCGCCTGAGATGACGGCCTGGGTCGGCTCGTTGTCGTTGGCAAGCTGGCACACCTCGCCTTGCGCGGCCGCGGCGGCCAGTTTCTCGCCGGCTTCCTTGCCGACGCCGAGCAGCGCCGCCATGGCGCCCTGCCCGACCGGCACGGCCGCCTGCATGGCGCGCCCGCGCGTCTTGAGCAGGCGGGCCGCGTCGGCGACGGAAAGCGCTCCCGCCGCGGCCAGGGCCGAGTACTCGCCGAGCGAGTGGCCGGCGACACATTTCACCTTCGCCGCGAGGCTGAAGCCCTTCTCCTGCTCGAGCACGCGCATCACCGCCAGCGACACCGCCATCAGCGCCGGCTGGGCGTTCTCGGTCAGTGTCAGGGTTTCCAGCGGACCATCGAACATCAGCGCGGACAATCGCTGGCCCAGCGCCTGGTCGACCTCCTCGAAGACGTCGCGCGCCGAGGCATGCGCCTTGGCCAGCTCCGCCCCCATGCCGACGGCCTGGCTGCCCTGCCCCGGGAACACGAATGCGATAGCCATGGCGCGCAACCCAGGTTGGCGTGCGAATGTGCGGGCTTAAGCCACACGCTCGCCCCCCGTCAAGGTTGCTCTCGCGCGATGGCTCGCGCTTACCCGCGTACACTTTCATATTGCCGGTGCGCACTTTTCGTGTACAACGCCGCCATCACCCGCTCCGGTTGGAGGCTGAACGGGAGGTCGCCCCTTCGTATTGGGAGGGCGGCAGGGCCAAGTGCCCGGCTCCCCGTGTCTTCGCTCTTTCGGGTCCTTTGGGCCTTTCCATGCAGCCTCACGCTGCCATGGGGCTCAAAAGGGGCTTTGCGCCGGAACGGACATGGATGGAGAAGGAAAGGCTCATCATGCCGCTGTACGAGCATGTGTACCTGGCGCGCCAGGACATTTCGCAGGCGCAAGTCGAAGCGCTGACGAAGGAATACACCCAGATCATCGAAGAGGGCGGCGGCAAGGTCGGCAAGACCGAGTATTGGGGCGTCAAGACCATCGCCTTCAAGATCAAGAAGAACCGCAAGGCGCACTATTCGCTCATGAACATCGACGCGCCGCCGGCGGCCATCGCCGAGATGGAGCGTCGCATGGGGTTGTCGACCGATGTCATCCGCTTCCTGACCGTGCGGGTCGATGCGCACGAGACGGAGCCCTCGATCCAGATGCGCAAGAGTGACCGCGACGACCGGCGCGATGGTGATCGGGGCGGCTTCAGGGGCGGTGACCGCGGCAGCTTCCGGGGTGGCGACCGTGGCAGCTTCCGGGGTGGCGGTGGCGACCGTGGCGGCTTCAGGGGCGGCGGTGGCGACCGCGGCGGCTTCAGGGGTGGCGGTGGCGGTGACCGTGGCGGCGGCTTCCGGCGCGACCGGGAGGACGGCGACAAGCCGCCACGCCCGCCGCGCGAGGCCAGCGATACGCCTGCGAGCCCCGAGGAGAAATAGCCATGGCCGACGAAGTCGCAACCATCCCGGCACGCCGTCCCTTCCATCGCCGCCGCAAGACCTGCCCGTTCTCGGGCGACAAGGCACCCAAGATCGACTACAAGGACATGCGTCTCCTGAGCCGCTATGTGTCTGAGCGCGGCAAGATCGTACCGAGCCGCATCACGGCCGTGTCGGCCAAAAAGCAGCGCGAGCTGGCCAAGGCGATCAAGCGGTCGCGTTTCGTTGGGCTGCTGCCCTACGTCATCAAGTAGCGGGGCGGCCGGACGCGATCCGGCCTCCTCATGTCGAATGGTTGGGACGGAACGCGTTCTCGCGATGCCGTCTCTAACCGCTGCGGCGGGACAGCTGAAAGACATGCCAGTCGGACTTCTCATCGGCCTCGGCTCGGGATTGGCGTCGGCGCTGCTGTTCTATTCGGCAGCGCGCGGCTCTCCCCTGCTCAGCACGCTTCTGTTGCTGCTGACGCCGCTGCCTTCGCTGCTGGCGGGGCTGGGATGGGGCTGGCTGCCCGCGGCAGCCGGAGCGGTCGCCGGCGCCGTCGTGATGGCAATCGCCACCAGCATGTCGTTTGCGGTCGGCTACGGTCTGGCGCTCGGATTGCCGGCGGCGCTCATCAGCTACCTTGCCTATCTGAGCCGGCCCGACCCGCAGGATGCGAGCGCGCGCGAGTGGTATCCGGCCGGCCGGCTGGTCGCTGCCATGTCGCTCTACGCTGGGGCCCTCCCCGTGCTCATCCTGCCGCTGATCGGGGGCAGCTACGATGTTCTGCGCGCCCCGATGGGGGAATTCTTCCGCCGCCTTTCGACGCGCGCCGCTCCCGAGCTCGGGCTCAGCCCGCTCAGCGACCAGCAGATCGCGGCGCTGGCCGAGTTCACGGTCGCTGCATTGCCCGGCGCGCTGGCGGCCTACTGGTTCGGCATCTTCACGCTCAACCTCTATCTAGCCGGCCGGATCGCGCGCGTCTCGGGCTGGCTGGGGCGCGACTGGCCCGATCTGCCGGCGCTGGCCTACCCGACGGGCTTCCCGCTCCTTGCCGCGCTGGCACTGGTCGCCAGTTTCATGCCGGGGCTACCCGGTGTCGCTGGCAGCAGCTTCACCGGCGGGCTGTTGTTCGCCTATCTGCTCGCCGGCCTCGCCCTGATGCACTTCATTGCCAGGGGCCGTGCCCGCTGGCTGCTGTGGATCGTCTACGGTGGGCTACTCCTGTTCGGCCCCTACGCCGCGTTCGTACTCATGCTTGGCGGCCTGCTGGAGCCGGCGCTGAAGCTCAGGCGCCGGTTCGGCGCACCCCCTCCAGCCATCTGAACCATCCAATCGCAAGGAACGGAGCAACGAAATGCAGGTCATCCTTCTGGAACGCATCGGTCGCCTCGGACAGATGGGCGATGTCGTCAACGTCAAGAACGGCTACGCGCGCAACTTCCTGCTGCCGCAGAAAAAGGCGCTGCGGGCCACGCCTGACAACATCGCCCGCTTCGAGAACGATCGTGGCCAGCTCGAGGCGCGTGACCTGGAGCTCAAGAAAGAGGGCGAGGCCGTCGCCGCCAAGCTCGGCGGCAAGACCTTTGTCGCCATCCGTCAGGCGGGCGACACGGGCCAGCTCTACGGCTCGGTGAGCACACGCGACATCGCCGAGGTGGTCACTGCCGGGGGCTTCAGCATCGATCGGCGGCAGGTCGTCCTCGACCGGCCGATCAAGACGCTGGGGCTGCAGCCAATCCGCATCGCCCTTCACCCTGAAGTCATTGTGCAGGTCTCACTCAACATTGCTCGCTCCGAGGACGAGGCCGAGCGGCAGTCCCGCGGCGAAGACGTGACGGTGGTGAAGGAGGAGGTCGTGCAGCTCGAAACCTTCAACCCAGAAGCCCTATTCGAGGACGAGGCGCTGGCGCGGCAGCGCGAAGAGGGCGAGGCGCCGTCCGACGGGCCGAGCAAGGACTGACGGGCACATTCAGCCCCGCGCCCTCCTCGCGGAGGCGGCGCGGGGTGCCGATAGGGTAAAAGGCATATCGTATTGCGGCGTGGCCCCATGCGTCCGCGCCGAAACCGCGACTTGGCGGCGCGCCGTTCGTTTCCCATCTCTTCTGCATGTCCACATTGCGGGCATGCGCACCCCAAGGTTGTGCAGGCAAGAAAATGCCTCAACCTTCCGATGGCGTTGGCGTTAAACTTTCGTATAATTCCGGGCAAGAGCAAGACGGAGGCGGAAGGGTTCGCGGTCGCAATCGTGGTGTTGCGTCATGTTTACGCTACTCGACGTGCTTCTGCGCCGCATCGTTCAGCGCGGCGCGCTAACGTTCACGGATGCGCAGGGCAACGCGCATCACTACGGCGACGGCAGCGGGCCGCCGGTTGCTGTCCGCGTCACCGACAAGCGCCTGGAATGGCAGCTCGTCTACGACCCGCAGCTGGGTCTCGGGGACGGTTATATGCATGGCCGGCTCGTGATGGAGCAAGGCCGCATCTATGATCTGCTCGAGCTCGTGCTCTCCAATGCGCGGCAACATCCGCAACCAGCCTGGACCAATGGCCTCGATCTCGCCCGCTACCTGATCCGGCGACTGGCCCAGTTCAATCCCACTGCGCGGGCGCAGCGCAACGTCGCGCATCACTACGACATCAACGGCGCCATCTACGATCTCTTTCTCGATCGCGACCGTCAGTACTCGTGCGGGTATTTCTTCGACAAGGATACCGACCTCGATGCGGCCCAGCTCGCCAAGAAGCGCCACCTCGCCGCCAAGCTCGCCGTCGAGCCTGGCCAGCGGCTGCTGGACATCGGCTCGGGCTGGGGCGGCCTCGGCCTCTATCTCGCCAAGATCGCGCACTGCGATGTCACCGGCGTGACGCTGAGCAACGAGCAGCTCAAGATCTCCCGCGAGCGCGCGCTCAAGGAGGGCCTGGGCCGGGCGGTGCGATTCGAATTCAAGGACTACCGCAAGGTCGTGGGCAGCTTCGACCGGGTCGTCTCGGTCGGCATGTTCGAGCACGTCGGGGTGAACCACTACGGCACCTTCTTCAGAAAGGTGCGCGATCTGCTGGCCGACGACGGCGTCGCGTTGATCCACACCATCGGCCGCTCCGAGCCGCCGGCCGTGACCAATCCGTTCATCGCCAAGTACATCTTCCCCGGCGGCTACATCCCGGCGCTGTCGGAAATGACGGCTGCCATCGAGCGCTCCGGGCTGATCATCTCGGATGTGGAGATCCTGCGTCTGCACTACGCGGAAACATTGCGCGCGTGGCGCGGGCGGTTTCTCGCCAATTGGGACAAGGCCGCCGAGATCCTCGACGAGACGTTCTGCCGGATGTGGGAGTACTATCTGGCGGCCTCGGAGACGGCGTTCCGTTACCAGAACCTCGTCGTCTTCCAGGTGCAGCTGGTCAAGCGCATCGAGTCGCTCCCGCTGACGCGCGACTACATCGGCGGCAACGAGCGCGAGCTGCAAGGCCACGAGGCGGTCGAGGCGCGGCCGCGCATGGCCGGCGAATAGCGCCAGCCGATTCGGGCGCTCAAGCGGTTTGTGGGCGCTGTGTGCATAGCGAGGATGAGCGGCATTGACAGCGTCGTCGCCACGCTCGCATACGCTGGAATCGGCTAAGGCTCGCGCCCATGATCGAGCCCCTACGCCGCAAGCCGGAAGAGACGCGGGATATCGCCGTCGCGTCCGACGACGTGCCCTTCCGCGCCGCGCCCCACAATCTCGAGGCCGAGCAGGCGCTGCTCGGCGCCATCCTCGTCAACAACGAGGCGCACGATCGCGTCTCGGGCTTTCTCGAGGCGCACCATTTCTTCGATCCGCTGCATCAGCAGATCTACGAGACGCTCTCCAAGCTGATCGCCTCGGGCAAGCAAGCGACGCCGATCACGCTCAGGACCTTTTTCGAGAATGCCGAGCCGATCGATGCGAGCCTGAGCGTGCCGCAGTACCTGGGCCGGCTGGCCGCCAACGCGGCGACCATCCTCAACGCGCGGGATTACGGCCGCACCATCCACGATCTCGCCACCCGCCGCCAGCTGATCCTGATCGGCGAGGACCTGGCCAATGCAGCCTATGACTCGCCCGTCGACTTCCCGCCCAAGGAGCAGATCGAGGAGGCCGAGACCCGGCTGTACGCGTTGGCCGAGACGGACAAGTACGGCCAGGGCTTCCAGAACTTCAATCTCGCCCTGAAGAACGCCGTCGAGATGGCCAACAATGCCTATCAGCGCGATGGGGGCCTGTCGGGGATCGCGACCCACTTCACCGGCATCGACAACAAAATGGGCGGACTGCAGTCCTCCGACCTCATCGTGCTGGCGGGGCGACCGTCGATGGGAAAGACGGCGCTTGCCACCAACATCGCCTTCAACGTCGCGCGCGCGCGTTTTCGGTCTCGCGCGCAAAAACCGGATGTCGATGCCAGCGACCCGAGCCATGACGGAGCGGTGGTCGGTTTCTTCTCGCTCGAAATGTCTGCCGAACAGCTCGCCACCCGCATCCTTTCTGAGCAGGCGGCCATCCCGTCGGAGAAAATTCGCCGCGGCATGATCACCGAGCCGGAATTCAAGCAGCTCGTTACCGCCAGCCAGGAGATGGCGAGCGTTCCTCTCTACATCGATCAGACCGGCGGCATTTCCATCGCGCAGCTGGCGGCGCGCGCGCGCAGGCTCAAGCGCCAGCATGGGCTGGGGCTGCTCATCGTCGACTATCTCCAGCTGATGACCGGCAGCTCGAGGCGGAGCGACAACCGCGTCCAGGAGGTGTCGGAGATCACCACCGGCCTCAAGGCCCTGGCCAAGGAGCTGAGCGTGCCCATCATCGCCCTGTCGCAGCTCTCCCGCGCTGTGGAAAATCGCGAAGACAAGCGCCCCCAGCTCTCCGACCTGCGTGAATCGGGCTCGATCGAGCAGGACGCCGACATTGTCATGTTCGTCTATCGGGAGGAGTATTATCTGGAACGGCTGAAACCACAGGAAGGGACGGCCGAGTTCCAGGACTGGATGAGCAAGATGCAGCTGGTCAGCGGCAAGGCCGAGGTCATCATCGGCAAGCAGCGCCACGGGCCCATCGGCACCGTCCAGCTGCAGTTCGAGGGTAGCGTCACGCGCTTCTCCGATTTGGCGCGCGATCAATATCTGCCGGAGCGGATCGGGTGAGCGCGAGCGACATCGCAGGCTTCGCGTCGGCTCGTCCCAGAGTCTCGGTCCCGCTGTCGGCGCGCGCCGTCCTTACCGTCGATCTGTCCGCCCTGCGCGCCAACTGGGCCCGCCTCAACCAGGTCTCGGGCCGGGCGGAGTGCGCGGGCGTCATCAAGGCCGACGCCTACGGCCTCGGCCTCGCGCCGATCGCCCGGGCGCTGACCAACGAGGGCTGCAAGACCTTTTTCGTCGCCACCGTGGACGAAGGCCGCGCTGCGCGCGAGGTGCAGCCCGGCGCCACCATCTACGTGCTGGATGGCCTGCTGCCCGGCGCGGAGGCCCAGTACACCGGCTTCGACCTGCGCCCCGTCCTGTCGAGTTTGCCCGAGGCGCGCGACTGGGCGGCCTACAGCCGGGCGCGCGGGCCCAGGCTCGCGGCCGCCGTGCACATCGACACCGGCATGAACCGTTTGGGCATGCCGCAGGCCGAGCTCGAGCAGCTGGCCGCGGCGCCGGATCTGCTCGCATCATTCGAGACCACGCTGGTCATGAGCCATCTCGCCTGCGCCGACCATGCCGACAGCCCGATGAACGAGTTGCAGCATCAGCGCTTCGAGGAGCTGCGCGTGAAGCTGCCGCCGGCGCCGGCGAGCCTGTCCAACTCCGGCGGCACGTTCATGGGGCCGCGCTACCACTTCGACCTGGTTCGGCCGGGCATCGCGCTCTACGGCGGGCGGGCGCACGAGGACACGCCGAACCCGATGCGCCCCGTGGTGCGGCTGGCCGCGCGCATCCTGCAGGTGCGTGAGGTGGCGCCCGGCGCGACCATCGGCTACGGCGCCACCTATAAGGTGCAGCGCCCCTCGCGCATCGCCACCATCGCCTGCGGCTATGCCGACGGCTTCCTGCGTGCCCTGAGCGTGGCGACCGGCGAAGCCGGCCCGGTCGGCTACATCGGCGACTATCCGGTGCCGATCGTGGGCCGCGTGTCGATGGATTTCACCACCGTGGACGTGACCAGCGTGCCGCCGGAGCTGGCGCGGCGCGGGGCATGGGTGGAGGTGATGGGCCACCGCGTGACGGTCGACGACCTCACCGATCGCGCCGGCACCATCGGCTACGAGCTGCTCTCCAGGCTCGGCCAGCGCGTCTACCGGGTCTATGAAGGCGCGGAGGCCTGAGCGGCGTGGCCCGACCTGCGAAAGGCCAGTTCGTCTGCCAGAATTGCGGTGCGGTCGCCCCGCGGTGGACGGGGAAATGCGCCGCGTGCGGCGAATGGAACACGCTGGTGGAGGAAGCCAATGCGGCGCCCCCGCCGGGCTCGGGATTGATGCGCGGCGGCAAGGGGCGGGCGGTCGAGCTGCAGCTGCTGGCCAAGGACGACGAGAAGATCACGCGTATCCCTACGGGTCTCGCCGAGCTCGACCGCGTCACCGGCGGGGGCATCGTGCCGGGCTCCGCCCTGCTGATCGGCGGCGAGCCCGGCATCGGCAAGTCGACGCTGCTGCTGCAGCTCGCCGCCGCGTTCGCAACCGCCGGGCGCCGCGCCATCTACTTCTCGGGCGAGGAGGCGGCGGCCCAGGTGCGGCTGCGCGCGGAGCGGCTCGGCCTGTCGCAGGCACCGCTGGCGCTGGCCTGCGAGACCAACCTCGCCAACATCCTGGCGACGCTCGCCGAAGGCAAGCGCCCCGAGCTGATCGTGGTGGATTCGATCCAAACCCTGTGGGCCGATGCGCTCGATGCCGCGCCCGGCACGGTCAGCCAGGTGCGGGCGGCGACGCAATCGCTGGTCCGATACGCCAAAGCCGAGGGTTTCGCGCTCGTGCTGGTCGGGCACATCACCAAGGACGGCCAGATCGCCGGACCAAAGGTCATCGAGCACATGGTCGATACCGTGCTCTACTTCGAGGGCGACCGCGGCCACCCCTTCCGCATCCTGCGCGCGTCGAAGAACCGCTTCGGCGCCACCGACGAGATCGGCGTGTTCGAGATGGCGGCGGAAGGCCTGCGCGAGGTGGCCAACCCCTCCGAGCTGTTCCTCGGCGATCGCCTAGCCTCGACCCCGGGCTCGGCGGTGTTTGCCGGGGTGGAGGGCACGCGCCCCATCCTGGTGGAGATCCAGGCACTGGTGGTGCCCTCGGGGCTTGGCACGCCCAGGCGCGCGGTGGTCGGCTGGGATGCCAACCGCCTCGCCATGCTGCTCGCGGTGATCGATGCCCGCTGCGGCGTCAGCTTCGCCCAGCACGACGTCTACCTCAATGTCGCCGGCGGCCTGAAGATCGGCGAGCCCGCCGCCGATTTGGCGGCCGCGTCCGCCCTGCTGTCGTCCGTTTCCAACGTTGCGTTGCCGCCCGAGCAGGTCTATTTCGGCGAGATCAGCCTGTCGGGGGCTGTCAGGCCGTCCGGACACATGCTCACACGCCTCAAGGAAGCCCAGAAGCTGGGGTTCAAGCAGGCCCTCCTGCCGTCGGCCGGCGAGCTCGATGCGGGCGGCCTCAAGCTCGCCCTCACGCGCGTGGCCCACGTCAAGGAGCTGGCGGAGGCGCTCGGGGTATGACACGTCTCTCTCACGACAGAGCACGCCAGCCACAGGGGACCATGCCATGATCGGAGGCGTTTCCTATCTCGATGCCGCCCTGCTCGCGATCGTCGTTCTGTCGGGGGTGGTTGCCATGTACCGGGGGCTTACGCGCGAGATCTTGTCGATCCTGTCGTGGGTCGCGGCGGCCGCGGCCTGCGTCTATTTCGTGTTCAAGTTCAAGGCTCAGGCCCAGCAGATCGCAGATCAGTTCCACGCGCCCCTGCTGGTGGCGCAGGTGGCCGTCGGCGGCATCATCTTCCTGGTCGTCCTGATCGTTGTTCACCTCATCACGGCGCGCATCTCCGACACCGTGCTGGACAGCCGCGTGGGGGCAATCGACCGCGTGCTGGGCCTGCTCTTCGGGGTGGTGCGCGGCTTCGTGCTGGTGGTCATCCCCTACATGTTCTACGAGGCCTTCGTGCCCAACCCGGAGCAGCAGTACCCCTGGGTGCGGCAGGCGGTCTCGCTGCCCTACATCAAGACCACGGGTGATTCGTTCCGCATCATGCTGGTGCGGATGGTGCCGCCCTCGCTGATGGGGCCGTCCGGCGAGCAACAGCAGGGTTACTATTTGAATGATCATAACAACCATGTGACGGCGCCTGGTGGCGAGCGGGTGCGACTTGTCCTATATCCAGGCTGCCCCACGGGACTGAATGCCTGAGCACGATCGCGGTTCGGGGTAGCGCTGCCGGTCGTGCACCTGAGAGGCCGCCATGAACGTTGCGCTCGATGCGGGTAACGCGCGCGGTGAACCTTCCATGCGGCCTCCAGGCGAGGACGATACCCTCCGCGAGGAATGCGGCGTCTTCGGCGTGTTCGGCAACGAGGGCGCGGCGGCGCTGACGGCCCTCGGCCTGCACGCCCTCCAGCATCGCGGCCAGGAGGCGGCCGGCATCGTCACCTTCGACGGCAGCCACTTTCATTCCGAGCGGCGGCTGGGGCTCGTCGGCGACAACTTCAACAAGGCCGACGTGATCGGCCGGCTGAAGGGCCATATCGCGCTCGGCCACAACCGCTACTCCACCACCGGCGACACCATCCTGCGCAACGTGCAGCCGCTGTTCGCCGATCTCGACACCGGCGGCTTTGCCGTTGCCCACAACGGCAACCTGACGAACGCCCTGACGCTGCGGCGCGAGCTCATCTCATCGGGAGCGATCTGCCAGTCGACCTCCGACACCGAGATCATACTCCACCTGATCGCCCGTTCGCAGCGCCGACGCATCGTCGAGCGCTTCGTGGAGGCGCTGCGGCAGATCCAGGGCGCCTATGCGCTGGTCTGCCTGACCAACGACATGCTGATCGGCGCGCGCGATCCCATCGGTATCCGCCCGCTGATGCTGGGCCGGATCGGCTCGGCCTATGTGCTGGCGTCGGAGACCTGCGCGCTGGATATCGTCGGCGCCGAGTTCGTGCGCGAGATCGAGAACGGCGAGATCGTGACGATCACCGCCGATGGCATCGAGAGCCACCGCCCCTTCCCGCGGCGGCCGGCGCGGCCCTGCATCTTCGAATACATCTATTTCGCCCGGCCCGACTCGATCGTCGGCGGGCGTAATGTCTATGACCTGCGCAAGCAGATGGGTGCGCAGCTCGCCCGCGAGGCGCCCGCGCCAGCCGACGTCATCATCCCGGTCCCCGATTCAGGCGTCCCGGCGGCCATCGGCTACGCGCAGGAGAGCGGGGTTCCCTTCGAGCTCGGCATCATCCGCAACCACTACGTCGGCCGCACATTCATCGAGCCCGAGCAGCGCATCCGCCAACTCGGCGTCAAGCTCAAACACTCCGCCAACGCAGGCGCCGTGCGCGGCAACCGCATCGTGCTGGTCGATGACAGCATCGTGCGCGGCACCACGTCGAAGAAGATCGTGCAGATGATGTTCGAGGCAGGCGCGCGCGAGGTGCATCTGCGCGTCTCGAGCCCGCCCATCACGCACCCCGACTTCTACGGCATCGACACGCCGCGCACGTCGGAGCTGCTGGCCGCCAATATGAATATCGAGCAGATGCGCGCGTTCACCGGGGCAACCAGCCTGGCGTTCTTGTCGGTCGACGGTATCTACCGGGCGCTGGGACACGAGCGGCGCGATGCGCGCGCGCCGCAATACACCGATCATTGTTTCACCGGCGACTACCCGACCGAGCTGGTGGATCAGGACGGCACGGCGCACGCTGGCCAGCTCTCGTTCCTGTCAGAGGTGCGCTGATCCGAGCTTTCTCCCGGGACCGCCGTGGCTACCAGCGAACCTCGAAAGGCGACAGCCAGATCTTCGTGTCCCGCGGCGCCCGCGCGATCGCATCCTCGCCGCCGTAGAAAACGGAGGCAGCGACCCCAGAAATGGTGATGCCGGGCGTGGCACGCAGCTCCAAGTCGGTCCTGTCGAGGACGAGCACGCCGTCGACCCAGATGCGGTAGATGCCGTCTCTGCGGTTCGGCGCATTCAAGACCACTTCCTGGTCCAGCCTCGCCCAGCGCCCGCGCGACAAGGCAAAGCCGTGCGCTTCCAGTCGCAGCGAACGTCTCTCGCTGCCGGCACGCACCGCCTGATCGGCCCCGCCCTCTCCGCTCGCGCGCCATGCCGGGCGGGCAACGAAGCCATCATCGGCCCCTCCCGAGCGGTCGGCGCCGCGAATGCCGGGCAGCAGGCCGCCGACGGAGGCATCGAAATTCGCCGGCAGCATCACCTGATAGCTCAGGCACACGGCGCGCTGGCTCTGCAGGGCGCGGGGCTCCCAGGGAAAACTCAACCCGCCGTCTACTGCCGCCGTATCGGGGCCCGCTACCGGCTCCTTCGGCAGGGTTACGGCCATGCCGACCGGCACCGGCCCATCCTGGAGGCGCGCGATCTCGACATTGCGCGAGAGGCCGACATCCCGCCCACCCAGACGGGTTTGCAGATCCGCAGCTGTCAGGACCGCCCCGCCGCGCTCCAACGCGAAGGTCATCGCCGTATTGTAGCGCTCCGCGCACGGCGTCGCCGGGGACGGCAGCAGGGTGCGCACCGCAAACACAACAGCGGTGAGCCCCACGAGGCCCGCGGCGGCGTTGAAAACGACGAACCTGGTATCGAGTGCCTGCATTGGATCTCCTGCCGCAAGCCCATTGGGATCTGCTCGCGGGGGACGCCGGACGTACGTGGGCGATCGCTGGCAGTGATCTTTGCATCTTGGATTGAACGACTAATTAAGAGGAACCACGCCAACTCCAGGGCTGAAGAATTAGGTTAAGCCCCAGTCACCATGATGGCTGAGGAGTCTTTTACATGGCGCGCACGTTCGTTTCCGCGTATTGTTCGAGATTACATTGAGAAAGCCGGGCGCTGTATTCGAATTAACTGATTTGATACCATCGCGTCGATTATTCCGATACTTTAGGGAGTTGTAAAGCGAGCCGCCATAACATCCTGCCCAGTTCAACCGAATGGGGTCGGCCCTGCCGGGGAACTACCACCGGCGCATTCGCGCCAAGCTTGGTCGAATGGGAGAGTTTGTCATGCAGAACTTCGTATCGCGTTTCGTGAAGGACGAGTCGGGTGCAACGGCCATCGAGTACGGCCTGATTGCCGCCCTCATTGCCGTCGCCATCATCGGCGCGGCCCGTACCCTTGGCTCGCAGGTCAGCACGACCTTCGGTAACGTCTCTGGTGCGATGGCGAACGGCTGATCTGCGACGAAGTCGCAGTTCTTGCAGTTCAGGGTTGGGGCCGGTCACCTGCGGGTGGGCGGCCTCGAGCCTTTTTGGGGCGCCCTTCCCACTTGGCTAGTACCCCTCCCGCAGCAGCGGAAAGGCGCTGTCCAGGCCCTCCCGGCCCAGCGCAGCGACGGGGGCAAGGAAGCTGGCATTCAACTCGGCAAACGACGTCACCCCGAGCAGCCCCAGACAGCGCGTCACCTCGTCGCGCAGCAGCGTGAGCGCACGCACCAGCGCCGTCTCGCCGCCAGCCGATAGGGCCAGTCCTTGCAATCGGCCGAGGCCGACCGCATTGGCCCCCAGCGCCATGGCCTTGACGATGTCGGTGCCGCGCATGAAGCCGCCGTCGACGATGATCTCGGCGCGGCCGCCCACGGCCTCGACCACCTCGGGCAGGACAGCGATCGCCCCCTTGCCATGGTCGAGCTGCCGCCCGCCGTGGTTCGAGACGTAGATCCCCTGCACGCCATGCTCCAGCGCGATCTTCGCGTCCTCGGCGGTGGCGATGCCCTTGAGGATGATGGGGATGTCGAATTTCTTGCGGATGCGCGCGAGATCGGCCCAGGAAAAGCGCGCCTGGAAATGATCCGCAGGGTTGCTCCGGCGCGAGGTGGTTTTGTAGCGCTTGGCGAGGTCGCGCTCGCGACGTCCGTAGTAGTCGAGATCGACGGTGAAGCACAGCGCGAGGTAGCGATGAGCGATGGCGCGCTGGATGTAGTCATCGACCCAGGCGGTGTCGCCGCGGACGTAAAGCTGAAAGATCTTGGGATAGCCGTTGCAGCCGGCCACGGCCTCGAGGCCCGGCGAGCAGGCTGAGCTGAGCATGTGCAGCACGCGACTGCGGGCAGCAGCTCGCGTCGGGGCGGCGCCGCCCTCGGCCACCATATCCTGCAGGGAGCCGATCGGCGCCAGGATGATGGGAAGCTCGAGGTTGCAGCCCAGCACCTTGGCGCGGGTGTCGACCTTCTCGACGTTGCGCAGGACGCGGGGCCGAAAGGCCAGCTCGTCGAGCGCACGGCGGTTGCGCAGGTATGTGGTCTCCGTCTCGGCCCCGCCCATCAGATAGTCCCAGGTGCCGCGCGAGACGTTGCGCTTCGCCGGCCCGACGAATTCGTGCAGGACCGCGTACTCCAAGTCCTCTTGCATTCCTGCACCCCCCGTGTTCTCGATTGGCCGGCGGCCCGGGATCTTGGGCATGATGGCCAGGGCGACGCGCGCCGACGGCTACGAGCGCTGGACGCGCGACTTCCTGGGATCCAAGGGCTGAGCCGGGTGGTGCATCACGCGTTGAACTTAATCACGCTGCGCACGACCTTGCCGGCCTTCATGTTGGCGAAACCCTGATTGATCTCGGCGAGCTCGATGCGATCGGAGATCCAGTCGTCGAGGTGCAGCCTCCGCAGGTGGTAGAATTCGATCAGCCGCGGCATGTCCACGCGGAAGCGGTTGGAGCCCATCGACGAGCCCTGGATCTTGCGCTCGCGCAGGAAGTCGAAGCCGTGCAGCTCGATCTTCTGCCCGAACGGCACCATGCCGACGATGGTGGCCGTGCCGCCCATGGCCAGCATCTGGAACGACTGCTCGGCTGTGATCTTGGTGCCGAGGCATTCGATGGCGTGATGCACCCCGCCCTTGGTCAGGTCCTTGATGCGCTGCACGGGATCGCCGTCATTGGGATTAACGAGATCGGTGGCACCGAGCTTGGTTGCGAGTTGCAGCTTCACCGGATTGGTGTCGACCGCGATGATGCGCCCCGCGCCCGCGATCGCAGCGCCGTTGATCGCCGCCATGCCGACGCCGCCGCAGCCGATCACGGCGACGGTCTCGCCGGGCGCGACCTTGGCCGTGTTCACGGCCGCGCCGTAGCCGGTGATGACGGCGCAGCCGATCAGCGCGGCGAGGTCCAGGGGAAAATCCTCCCGGATCTTCACCACCGCGTTCTCGTGCACCAGCATCATCTCGGCATAGGAGGAGAGGTTCGTGAAGGTGTGCAGCTGCTTGCCGTTGAGGCTCAGGCGCTTGGCGGTGCCGGGCGGCAGCTTCACGTCCGTGTTGCTGCAAATCACCGGCCGCCCCGTGGTGCAGTTCTCGCAGGTGCCGCAGAACACCGACAGGCAGGTGATGACGTGGTCGCCCTTCTTGACGTAGGTGACCTCCGGGCCGACCTGATCGACGATGCCGGCCGACTCGTGCCCCAGCACCACGGGGAGCGGATGGGGATAGAGCCCCTCGATGAAGTGCAGGTCTGAGTGGCACAGGCCGGCGTAGGCCGTGCGGATCAATACTTCGCGCGGGCCCGGCTTGTTGATGCTCACGTCCTCGATGGCGAGCGGCTTGTTCACCTCGTGCAAGACGGCGGCCTTCATTGTTCCCTCCCCGGGAGTGTTTTTGCTCTTGGAAGACTACGGTAGTTTTCTCGTGACTGGAATGCAGAACCACGGGAGCCAGCTCACGTGATTGACGGCGTGCGATAGAGCACCTTGCCGCGCACCTTGATCTCGACGTCGAGCAGGTATTGGCGCAACCCCTCCGGATCGATCTCGATACCCAGGCCCGGCGCCTCTGGAGCACGGACTTCGCCGTTGCTGTCGCGCGCGATCCTGGTGCGCGTGAACGCCTGCGCCACCGGCTTGGTCGCGACGGGGTACTCGCAGATGCGATGGTCCGCGAGGCCGGCGAACGGTTGCAGCGACGCCGACAGCGCCAGGTTCGATGTGAACGTGTGGTTGACGTAAGTGACGCCGCGCGGCACCGCGTAGTCTGCGACCGCTTTGGCGGGGCCGATGCCGCCGATGCGCCCGCAGTCGATCTGGATGTACCCGACGCCACCGTAATCGATCAGGTGGCGGGCCATGTGGGTGTCGTGCGCCCCCTCCCCACCCGCCAGCTTGACCTTGTCGCTGCGCTTGGCGAGTGCGCCGTAGCTGCCGTAGGCGGCGGCCTGGAACGGCTCCTCGAGCCAGGTGGCGCCTGCGGCCTCCAGGGCTGGCAGCCGCGCGGCCGCGCGCTCCACGTCCTCAATGAAGATCTGGCCGACATCGACCAGCAGGATGCCGTCCGGCCCCAGCCCTTCGCGCGCCGCGGCAAAGTGCTCCCGATCCCCCTCGACGCTGCCGCGGCCGATCGGGCCCCAACCAAACTTCGCCGCCTGGAAGCCGTCCGCGCGGGTCTTTCTGGCCATCGTCAGGGTGACGTTGGCGGTATCGCCAAAGAGCACGGAGGCGTAGGGGGTCTTGGGATGGTTCTGGCAATAACCCAGCAGCTTCCAGACCGGCTCGTTGCGCGCGCGGCCGAGCAGGTCCCACAGCGCCATCTCGACGCCCGACATGGTGTGGGCGGCCTGCAGCAGGTCCATGCTGTCGTACGCGACGGTTGCGGACATACGGGCTATATCTTTGGGCGTGTCGAGCAACTGGCCGAGGATCGACGCACCCACCGGCCGGCAAACGCCATGCGACATCGGGCACACGAAGGCTGCGATCGAGGGCAGCGGCGCCGCCTCGCATTCGCCCCAGCCGACGTGGCCGCCGGCTGCCACCCGCACGAGCAGGGCGTCCTGGCTGCCGTCGGCCTCGGTCGTGACCACCGGCATCGATAGGTAGAAGAAGTCGACCGCGTCGATCTTCATGCGCGACCCTTACCTCACGGCAGCCAGGAGACGCGCGAAGAACCCGTCGACAGCCGTCTTGTCGATCCAGCGCAGCACGGCAACGAGGTCGTGCTCGGGGTCGATCCAGATCAGGTTGGTGCCTGCGCCCGACGCGAACACGCTCGAGTCGGGCGCGCTGGGGTAGCGGGACGCGCCACGATTGAGCCACCACAGATAGCCGTAGCCCGCATGGGCCGGGGATGGCGTCAGCATGTCCTCGATCCAGGCCTCCGGGAGGACCTGCCGCGACTTCCAGCGGCCGCGACGGGCGACCAGCAGGCCGAGGCGCGCATGGTCCCGCGCGCCGATGAACATGCCGCCACCCCAGTGAGACCCGCCCGATACCGACGGCACACGCTGCCCGTCCACCTCGGTCCAGGAGGTGCGATAGCCGTGCCACTCCCAACCCTGCGAGGCCCCGATCGGGTCCATCACGCGCGCGCGCAGCACTTCGGGGAGGGCCCGGCCGAAGCGCTGCAGCAGGCAGTACGCCAGCAGATTGACCCGCACGTCGTTATACTCGTAGTAGGTGCCGGGTGCCTGCAGCTCCCGGCGGTGTCCCTTGCGGCTGTTGTCGGCGCCGATGCCGAGCTGCCGGTTGTGGTCGACCTGATCGGACTTGCCCCAGATTTCGCCCTGCCACTCGCTCGACTGCTGCAGCAGGTGCCGCCAGGTGATGCGGGCATTGTGGGCGCTCTCGAACCACCGGCCCGTGATGGTGGCGCCGACCGGCTCTTCGACGCTGCCGATGAGGCTATCGGACACGGCCAGGCCCGCCAGCACCGCCAGGTAGCTCTTGGCGATGCTGAAGGTCATATCGGTGCGGGCCGTGTCGCCCCACTCGGCCACGACGCGGCCGCCTTTGAGGACGAGGCCGGCGGGGCCGCCGCGCGGGCGCACGGGGCCGGCAATCTCACTCCAGGGGCCCGTCTCGTTCCATTCGACGATGCCGACGTAACGGCCGTCGGGATAGTAGAAGCTGCGAGGCCAGGGACTATCGCTGGCAAGCGCGAACTCGACCGCCGCCTGCAGGCGCTCGGGATTGAAGCCGGCGTCAGCGGGGGCAATCGTTTCCCAGGGTGTCCCATCCGCACCGGGCGCATAGGTCTCGAGGCTGGCGGCTGCGCGCTGCATCCGGCGCCTCAGAACTGGTAGCGGCGCAGGCCGCCGTCGACGGGGATGACCGCCCCGGTGATGTAGCTCGCCAGCGGCGAGGCCAGGAAGCACACGAGGTTGGCTACGTCCTCGGGCTCGCCGTAGCGGCCGACGGGGATCTCGTTGTCGGCCTGCCATTGCCGATACTCGGGCGTATAGTTGCGCTTGATCTGCTCCGACATGATGCGGCCTGGCGGGATCGAGTTCACCGTGATGCCGTGCTTGCCGACCTCGCGTGATAGCCCTTTAGCCCAGGAGTGCAGGGCGGCCTTGGCGCAGAAGGCGCCGTTGATGCCGTCGGGCTCGGATTTGCCGGTGATGTTGACGATGCGGCCCCACTTGCGCTGCATCATCTGATCCAGCAGGCGGTGGGTGAGCTGCCGCTGGCGCATGAAGTTGAGGGTCATCGCCTCCTCCCACTGCGCCTCCGTGGCGTCGACCTTGAAGGGCCGGCTGCCACCAGCATTGTTGACCAGGATATCGACCGCTCCGAGCGCGCCGACTGCAGCCCCAGCGATACGCTCGGGCGCCCCGTCCTCCAGCAGGTTCTGCACCACGAGCGCGGGCTTCGCGCCGCCTGAGGCGACGATCTCGCCGGCAAGCTTCTCCAGCAGATCGCCACGCCGCGCCACGAGCGCCAGGCGTGCGCCCTCGCTGGCCAGCGCCAGGGCTATGCCTCGGCCGATGCCGATGCTGGCGCCGGTGACCAGCGCCGTCTTGCCTGCGAGATTGAGATCCATGCGCGCGTCCTCGCCCGAGCTGTAAGGAACTGCGCGGCATTGTGGCGAGGCAGTGCGGAAGATCAATCGAATTTCCCCGCGCCATTCGCTACGCTGGATGAAAGGCGAAATTGGGAGAACCCCATGCGGCTCGATCGGCGCGGCTTCGTACAAAGTCTGACAGCGGCGCTGATGACGGCGCGGTGCGGTCGCAGATGCGTGCCGCCACCTTTGCCGTGTTCATGGCAGCCGAGCGCAAGCGCTGGGGGGACGTCATCCGCGCGGCCAACATCACAAATGAAGGAGTGAGGCGACGGCGTGAAGGCGCGCGCCCCGCCGCCGAAAACTTGCTATTTCTCCGCCTTGGAGGGACCGGAGGAACCCGGTTCCGCAGCGAGCAGGAGCCCCACTTCATGTCCCCAGACCGCCTGAACGGCATCGCCGACCGCCTCATTACCGCGCGTCGGGCGGGTGCCCGCATCGTGCTTGGCGCGGACGCACCGAGGGACTACGAGGAGGGCTTCGCCATCCAGGACGAAGTGGCAGCGGCGCTGGGCTCCCCCGTGATCGGTTGGAAGGTCATGGAGGTACCGAGCGGTCCGGTCATCTTCGCCCCGATCGTCCAGTCTGGAAAGGTCGAGCCGGGCGGCACCTGGTCCGTTGTGGGCTGCGAGCCTGCCGGCATGGAGCTCGAGATCGCGTTCCGGCTCGGCCGCGACGTGCCGGCCGGCGCCTCGCCAGAGCAGGTGCTGGACGCCGTGGCGGCCGCCCATGTCGTGTTCGAGCTGTGCCAGAGCCGGATAGCTGATCCGGGTAGCCAGCCGCGCCACGTGATGCTGGCCGACTGCATTTCCAATGCGGGCGTCGTTGTCGGGCCCGAGATCGCGGATTGGCGCAGCGTGGATTTGAAGGCGCGCCCGGGGCGCCTGCTGGTCGACGGCAAGGTCCACGTCGAAGGCAAGAGCATCGACCCCATCGCCGCGCTGCACCTGCTGCCGCCGGAACTGGCGGCACGCGGCAAGCGCCTCGCAGCCGGTCAGATCGTGATCACCGGCAGCCTGATTGGCATGAATGCGGGCGTCCAGATCGCTTCGGATTGAACCACGTCGATCCCACCACACACGCATGGACCGAAGCGTGAATCTTGGTCTGTTCTATTGTTGAGAGCGAGATCCACGCTTCCGATGGAAGCGGCGGGTTTCCACCTGAAACGATCTCGCTCCGGCAGCTATGGTTGGCGGGCTCTGGAGCGGACCAGGGCCAGAGCGACGCCGTAGGCGGCGCACAGGCACAGCGCGACCTGCACGCCGAGATTGGCCGGAAATCCCGTCCACAGCGCTACCGCAGCGGCGATACACCACAGCACCACGACCGCCAGCGTCACCGGCAGCAGGGCCTGCGTGCGCAGCGGATGTGCCCACTGTAGGGGGACGAAGGTGAGCAGAACGCAGACCAGCACCACGGCGGCCACCACAGAAGACGGCATCTGCAGTGCGAAGATATAGAAGGCGACAATGTTCCATATAGCCGGGAAGCCGACGAAGGAGTGATCCTCACTCTTGCTTCTGGTGTCGCAAAAATGAAACAGCGATGACAGAAGGATCAGCGCCGCAAGCAGGAGGCCGAAGCGGCCCTGCAAATAGCCGGCCTGAAGAAGGGCGAGCGCGGGCACGAAAACGTAGGTCACGTAGTCAATGACCAGGTCGAGCCGCTCGCCGGAGAAGCGCGGCAACCGGGCGGGGACATCGGCCATGCGGGCAAACGTGCCGTCGATGCCGTCGATGATGAGGGCCAGCCCGAGCCAGGCGAAGGCTTCCTCCCAGGCGCCCGCAAGCACGGCCCGTGTCGCCAACAGGCCGCAGACCACTCCGGAGGCCGTAAACAGGTGGACCAGGGCAGCCGGCCAGGGCGTACGCACGCTTCCCCCAAACGACGCTAGCTCGCCTCCAGATACCACAAAGGAGCGCCCGGGCGCTCCTTTTCAAGCATGCTGAAACTCGAAGCGATCGTTCAAAAGCGATGCTTGATGGTGCCGCGAATCTGAACGTCGCCAGAATCAGACTTGTCTTGGGGCAAACCCTTGGACTCCGTGGCGCCGTACAAAAGCTCCAAGCCGAAATCCAGCTTCGGCAACACCCCGACGGTGCCGAGCCCGGGGATGCGCACCTCTGTGCCTGTGCCCTTGCCAATGCTCAGTTCGGGGACCCTCAAATTAAGACCCTTGCCAGGGTCCACGGGGGTTTTCGGCACCTCGATCGGCGCAGCGCGCTGCGCCGGCTGGCCCGTGTCGCCACCGACCGTCGTCTCCTTGAATGCCAGCGAGGGCTGGGCCAACAAGGCCAGCACAGCTCCTACGACAATCAGACGCATCGGCCTTTCCATCTGTAACCCCGCGAATCCGACCGCTGCCAAGCGCCCACTCCACATGGCTACCCTATACAGTAAGACAATGGTGTTTCCACAGCAGTTAAGCCCGGCCAATTGTTTCGCTGTGATTGTGTGCCCCCAACGCAATGTTGCACCGGTGCCACACCGAAGAGAGACACGACCCCCTACCAAGAAAAAGAGAGCCGCGCGAAGGCGGCTCTCTCCGTAGTTCTCTTGAAACAGGGCTCAGAACCTTACGACGCCACCGCCAATCACCACACCGAAGTCTTCGGTGGACAGCTTGGTACCGCCAGCGGTGATGTCAGCCTCGAAGTGCCGGTAGCCGAGGTACAGAGTGGTCGCCGCTGCGTCGAGGTTCTGGGTGACGCCAAAACCCCAGACCTTCAGCTCGGTGTCGGTCACGCCGGCAACTGCAGTGGCACCCGGGATCGCGGTGGCGGAAAAGGTCCGACCTGCACCATTGGTCGCGCCCCAATCGCTGCTCACGCTGTACTCGCCGTAGAGCCCCGTGTTGCCCACGCCGAACCAGTTCTTGGTGATGCCAGCCTGCAGCATCCACTGATGGGCGTCCTTCTTGTTGGCAACCGACTGGCCCCAATAGGCGCTGGTGCCAGTGGTACTGAAGTCAGCCGCCAAGTAGTGACCCTGAGCGAACAAACCGGACGGCACATGCAGCACCGACACGCCAGCACCCCAGGCCTCGGCTTCCGGCTTCGCGGCCGTCAGATCGGAAGGTCCGGCGCCCGTCCCAGTCGCGCAGGTCGTTGCTGCGCCACCGGCGTTCAAATTGAAGCAGTTCACGCTGGTTTGCCGATCCGTGATCTTCTCGTAGCCGATGCCGGCAGCGATGCGCACTCCATTGAACTCGCCTGCATACCGCAGCATCGTGCCCCAGTAATCACCCGCCTCGCCGATCGAAGACGAGAAGATGAAGCCGTGAAGCGACGGGCTGTCATAGCGGATCAGCTCGGTACGACCTTGGTTGGCTGACGGATCGCCGAGCGCCGCCCAGTTGATCGCGTAGTACTGACCGGTCGGTCCACGAATGAGGAAGCTGCCGTTGATCAGTACGACGGACGCCGAAGCGACAACGCCGATGCCACCGAGATCGATGGTGGTGATGACGCCGGCACTTTCAGAACGGCCGACCGTCAGGCGGCCAAGTCTCGTGTCTTCGATGTAGAAGTTGACGCGGCGGGCATCACCGAAATAGGCGTCGGTGTTGCTGGAGTTGAGCGACCCTGCAGCGAGGCCGTTAATCTGCGCGCCAACCTTGCCGTCCTCATCGAACTGGCTGAGCTTGGACGACGTGCCGCCGGCCTCGATCTCGATCGTGATGTCGAAGCCCACCGTCACCGTCGGCGTCACCTTCGCGCTACCGACGAAAGCGAATCGTGACGATGAGTTGGTGCTGTCGACACCGTAGTAGGTATCGCTGCTATGCCCGTCATCCCACCACATGACCATGCGGTGGACCTGACCCGTCACGGTCAGCGACATCTTGCGGTTGCCCTTGCGCGCCGTCGTGGCCTCGAGTTCGGCAATCCGCTCTTCCAAGTCTGCGCAGCAGTTTCCGCCGAGATCGGCCGCTCGGACTGAGCCTACGCCTACCACAAGCCCGAAAGCGGCGGCGATGGCGAAGCGACTGGTCGCTTTCATCAATGCCCCGTTCATATCCGTCTCCAAGAGTTATTGTCCCGTTTGCAGGAAGCAGCACGCGCTAGCCCGGCGTCTGCCCCGTGTCCGGACCGCGGCGCACGCACGCGCGTGTGCGCAGGCGCCGAGAACCGGACGCGAAAACGCGTGAACGCAACGGTGATGACGCGGGAACTGTCTCGGTACTTAAGTGCGGCTTCCCAAGAGGAGCGCCGGGCTTGCTTCCTGCTGCTCGGCCCGGTCACCGCGGCGGGTCTGCCGGGGTGTACTCGACGGGGACAAGCAACCAGACCTCAAGAAGGCCCTACGCCGCACGACTCGATGACAAGTGAAGCAGAGTTAGTCGAGGAAACCGTTAACTGCAAACAATCCGGCGTAATACACAGGGCAATCGAAATGCGTTGTTGCCCAACTGCCACGAATTCGTGCAGCGCGTCTTTGCCGCTCCCGAGCTTTTCGACTCGGTTGCAGCGGCATTGCATGCCGGTACTGATCGCCCGCGCGCCTTGCCCGCTCTGTCGCGCTTGCGGCTACGCTGAAGGCGACGTCGTTCTTCGACCGGGTCCTCCGAGATCCCGCGCGGGGCCGGGCACCACGCCGTGTAGTATAGAGAAGGCCCGCGCTATGGTTCGGTGGGGGGTGCTGCCCGCTCGCACCAGAATACATACATCTCATTGAAGAGATGAGGATGGGCACGCTCGAAGGCGGCCCAGCCCTCGAGCGTGCCTGGCCAAGTCTCTGCTGGGCGGGCTTCCTGGAGCAGACCAAAATATCGCAGACCTGCCTGAAAGCCGCGAAAGATGAGACGGTGCTGTTCCAGAAAGGCTGCTATCTCGGGCAGCGTGAAGCACCTCTCGCTCACGTGCAGCGTGAGATCGCGAAAATTGCTCGTCGTGTAGAAATCCTTGCTGATCTTGAGCTCAGCTCCCCGCGCATCCTCGGGTCGTTCCAATAGGATCTGCCGGAATGCGCGGAGCGCATCGTCACTGCAATCGGGCCCCGGATATGATGGGTCACGACGCAGCACCGCCAAGTTGCGCCGCGCCACAGCACTATAGAGCCCGATGCACATGATCCCTCCTGGGGCGAGGGCCTCGAGCAACGCCCGCCAGCCCTGCAGCGGGTCCGACATGTGGTGCAGGACGCCGGTGCACTCGATCACCTCGAAACGGGAGCGAAATTGGGCGCCGGATGTACCGATCTGCTGGATGTCCCCCTGCGCCAACTCGAGGTTCTTCACCCCGAAGCGATCGGCCATGCGGGACGCATAGCCGAGGCTCGCAAGAGACAGGTCGAGCCCGAGAACACGTGCATCGGGGCCATATATGAGTGCGGATTGCACTGCTTGCTGGCCCGTGCCGCAGCCGGCAATCAACACCTCGAACGGGCGGTCCAGGAAAGCCAGTCGTCCGGCCTCAAAGAAGCTCGCGAGCATCCGCCGGCTATCGCTATCTCTGGGTATGCCGACGCTGGTCCATCTCGGATAGGGGCTCCTCTCATACTGCTGCGCCACCTTGTGCGAGGTTTCGTCGGTGACTGTGCCGAGACGAGGCAGTTGCGCGGCGCGGGCTCGCACGTCGACCGCTTCGGCAATGTAGAGTGCAACGGCATCGCGCAGCGCGCGTGGTCGGATGCTGTCGAGCACCTTGGACGGGGCATGCTGCCCAAGCATTGCCGTGACCGGTCTGTACAGCGCCGCGAGCAGCAGCGCGGCGCCGGCCGCGCCATCGTTGGCGAACGCCTCACCCGTGACAACCGTGCTGTCAGCAATGGCGCGCGCTTCCTCGGGGCTCACGGCCCAGACGTGCTCGTTTGCATGACACTGGTGCAGCAGGGCAACAGCAAATCCGAACAGCGCGCGGTCCTCGAATCTGGACCGCTCGATCTCCAGCAAGAGCACCCGCCGCAAGGCCGTCAGCAGCCGCTCGATCTCCACGTTCCTGAGAACGCTCGTCCTGAGAACCTCGAGGAAGAGCTCATCCTTCAGCAGGGGTTCCGTCTTTTTGAGGCAGAGCGCTCGCGCTGCTTGCAACCATCCCTCTGTCCGCCCGACCCCGAGGACGCGACTTAGGGACGAGCTTCTCGACAGGTATGCAACGACCGCCTCGGCAACCGCCTCCCGGTCCACCTTGTCGTGTCCGAGCGCGGCCTTGAGGCCCAGGGTGTCGATACGCGCGCCGTCTGGGAGGCCCTCGCGGCTGAGCAGCAGGCACAGACGCCGCGCGGCGTCCGCCATGCTCGGGGCCAAGCGCAGGGCGATGGTCAGGCTTTCGGCCGCTGGGCCGATCTCGCCCAACGCTTCGAGCACGATTGCCAGACGGAGGCGCGGATGAGCATTACGTTGATCGGATTTTACCGCCTTGGCGAAGCACTCCCTCGCCGTCTCGAGGTCGCCGACATCGACGGCGATCGAACCGCGTTGGGACCAGTCCACTCTTGGCGGCTCCGATGTTGGCGCCATGCCTGCCAACATTGCGCGAACAGGTCGCCGGGGGCAACCAAAAGCGAAAGAGCCGCCCGAGGGCGGCTCTTCCAAGCTTGTATCCGTAGCTAGCTGAAGTGGATCAGAACTTGATCCTGGCACCAGCGGCAACCACGTCGATGTCCTGGAACTTGAACTGGCTGCCAGCTGCCGTGTAGGTCAGATCGGCGCTGAAGTTGCGGTAGCCGAGATAGAGCTCGGTCGCCGCGCCATCCAGGTTCTGCACGATGCCCAGACCCCAGACGGTGAGCTCGGTGCCGGTCACGCCGGCCACGGGCGTCAAGTTGGCGCAGCCGAACGGCAAGCAAGCAAACGTGCGTCCGGCAGCGATGGTGCGGGTACCAAAGTCATTCGCCTTGCCGTATTCGCCGTACAGCGCCGTGTTGCCAAGCCCAAACCAGTTCTTCGTGATACCGGCCTGCACCAACCAGTGGTTGGCCTTGGCTTTGTCCGCGACTTCGTGATTCCAGTAGCTGCTACCTGCGGTGAGAATCGCCGCAGCCGCGTTGGCATCCGTGTTGGTGCCGTTCGCGAATTCCACTGTCTGGTAGTGGCCTTGGACGAACAGACCGGATGGCACATGGAGAAGGGCCAAGCTGCCACCCCAGGCCTTCACCTCGGGTTCTCCGGCAGTGACATAGAGGCCGTCAACCCCGAGGCCAGTTTGCTTGTCCGTGATCTTCTCGTAGCCAATGCCGCCGGCGATACGGAAGCCGGAGAACTCTCCGGCGTAGCGCAGCATGACGCCCCAGGTGTCACCCGCCTCGCCGATCGACGCTGTACCGATGAAGCCAGCAATCGCCGGAGTATCATAGCGCAGGGCTTCCTGACGGCCTTGGTTGGCGGCCGGATCGGTCATCTTGCTCCACTGCAGAGCCGTCAAGGCACCCGCCGTGTTCCGCAGGTAGAACGAACCGTTCAACAATGCGAACGAGCCGCTGGCCACCGCCGAAATGCCGGCGAGATCGACGGTCGTCACCGAACCGGCAGTCTGCTGCCGACCCACGGTGATGCGACCGAGGCTGGAGTCTTCGATCCACCAATTGGCCTGGATGACCTCCAGGACGCCATCTTGGTTGTTGCCGTTGGCCGACGCCGCAAGAGCGGCGGCCTGCCCGACGGCCAACACGTTGGCGCCACCGCCGAAGTAGAGGTTCTTGCCGTCTTCGTCGAGCTGGCTGACACCCGATGACGTGTTCGAACCCCACTCGAACGCGAACAGGAAGCCGACCTTGACCTTCGAGGTTACCCTGCCGTCGCCAGCGAACTGGAAACGCGACGTCGAGTTGTTGTTGTTCAGGCCGTAGTAGGTGCCGGACTTGCCGCCATCATCCCAGAAGATGATCGCTTGGTTGACCTGACCACTCACGGTCAGCGACACTTTGCGGTTGCCCTTGCGAGCCGTCGTGGCCTCGAGTTCCGCCACGCGCTCTTCCAGGTCTGCGCAGCAGTCACCACCAAGGTCGGCTGCCTTGGCAGACGGCATCGCTACGCCACCCACGATAACACCAGCCGCGGCTACAAGCGCCAGTCGGCTGATTGACTTTGACAGTCCCCCGATCATACGAACTTCTCCGTTGGACCTAAGCTACCGGAACCCAATCACACGACTGAATTTACCGTCTCTCCCACACAGGCGGGTGGCTATGGGTTGCGATTGCCGTCAAGCGCTCGCCCGACCGTGTTGGCAAAGGCTTAACGCACTCCTTACCGAAGCGTAAACAATCAAAGCTCCTCGTGCACAGCTTTGAAGCTGGTACGTGGCAGAAAAGCCACGAACCGAATCGAGTCGCATCAAGGAATTTGGCGATTTGGACATCTAGAAAAGTAGCGTCAACGATTCGACAGTGAGCAAGAGCTATTTTTTGGCAGCCTGCTACTCTTTGCGGCAAGCGCCTGAGTCCGCGTGAAAAACAGCCACTTGTCGACGCCAGTGCACCGCCTCATGCTGGCTCCGATCGGTGCGCGGTAGCCGACGAAAGTTACGGTAGCGCCCTACCATGACAAGCGACCTGCAAGCGCAAGTAGCGGTCGTCGGAGCCGGCCCGGCGGGGTTGACGGCTGCGCTCGCCCTGTCTGCGGTGGGGGCCGAGGTCGTGGTGGCGGCTCCACCCCACGCCGCGGACCACGGCGTGGCCGACCAGCGCACCACGGCTTTGCTGCTCGGCAGCTTGGAGATGTTGCGCAATTTGGGCGTCTGGGAGCTTTGCGCCGACCAGTCGACAGACCTCAGCGGCATCCGCATCGTCGATGATCGTGGGGGGATCATGCGAGCCCCGGAGATCCTGTTCTGCGCGGCTGAACTCGGCTTGGCGAATTTCGGCGCCAATATTCCCAATCCACCGCTGGTTGCCGCACTGCGCGCAGCGGCGAGCAAGTCGCCTCGCCTTCGCTGGGTTCCGACAGCGGCGGTCACGAAGGCCGTTCCAAGCCCGGATTCCGTCCGGCTCGAGCTTGCCGAAGGCGGCAGCCTCACGGCTGCGCTCGCGGTTGCCGCCGACGGCCGCAATTCGGTTGTTCGCGCCGGCGCAGGCATAGCCGCGCACACCTGGCGTTACCCACAAGCCGCAATCGCCACCAGTTTCAGCCACACCCGCCCGCATGACGCGATCACCACCGAGTTGCATCGGCGCGCAGGTCCGCTCACGGTCGTGCCCCTGCCCGGCAACCAATCCAGTCTGGTTTGGGTCGAGGCACCGCCCGAAGCCGCCAGGCTGGCCGCACTCGATGACGCAGGCTTTCTTGGTTCTCTCGACAGGCGCCTGCAAGGCCTGCTCGGCGCCCTGAGCAAGCCTGGTCCGCGCGCGATTTATCCCCTTGGCGGCTCGAGCGCCGAACGCATGGCGCACAACCGCGTCGCGCTCGTGGGCGAGGCCGCCCACGTCATGCCACCGATCGGAGCGCAGGGCTTGAACCTGGGCTTGCGCGACGCGGCTGTGCTGGCCGATTGCGTCGCCGACGCCCGCTCGCGCGGTCGAGACGTGGGTAGCGACGGCACGCTGCGGGCCTATTGCACCGCGCGCGCCGCCGATGTGCTTACACGCAGCGTATCGGTCGATCTGCTCAACCGTTCGCTGCTGACCGACTTTGTGCCCGTGCAGGCGCTGCGCGGCCTCGGCCTGCACGTGCTTGCCAACCTCGCGCCGCTGCGGCGGCTCGCCATGCGCGGGGGCCTGGCGCCCGCAGGCGCGCTCCCCCGCCTGATGCGGCCGGGTGCGCTGCCCTGAGCCCTTGACGGGTCGCACGCCGGAGGGCAAGTGCGTGCCTTGCCCCGAAAGATGGCGGCCAAAGACCAGCGAATGCCGAGCCTCAGGGACCTGCGCTACCGCATCGAGTATGCCGCCCTGCGGTTGATCGTGGCGCTGGTGCGCCTCGCGCCGATCGATGTCGGCGCCAACGTCTCCGCCAAGGCCTGGCGGCTGATCGCGCCGTTCGATCGGCGGCATCAGCGGGCGCTCGACAATCTAGCCATCGCCTTTCCCGAGAAGAGCCTGCGCGAGCGTGAAGCCATCGCGCGTGCCATGTGGGAGAACCTCGGGCGCGTCATGGCGGAGACTATGCAGCTCGACCGTATCATCGCCGACCCCGAGCGAGTTGTGATCGCCAGCCAAAAGATGTTCAGCCGCTACCAGAACAAGATGGGCTCCGCCGTCGGCGTCACGTTGCACATGGGCAACTGGGAGCTGGCGGCCTGGCCGATGACGGTTGCCGGCAACAACCCCGCCGCCATCTACCGCACCGTCAAGAACCCCTATGTCGACCGCTATCTGCGGGAGACGCGCAGGCAACTCTATCCAGGCGGCCTGCTCGGCAAGGGGCGCAACCGCGAGGAAGGGCAGACCACCGCGCGCCTGATCATGGACTTCGTGCGTCAGGGGGGCCGTCTCGGCCTGGCCTGCGACCTGCACGATCGCACCGGCCTCGAGGTGCCGTTCTTCGGCCGCCCGGCCCGCTCCGTCACGATCCCCGCCATCATCGCCCGCCGGGTCGGTGCGCGCATCTGGATGGCGCGCTGCCTGCGGATCGGCAAGCGGAGCCGGTTCGAGATCGAGCTGAAGGAACTCAGGGTCCCACGCAGCGCCAATCAGGCCGAGGACGTACGGTGGATCACGGCCGAGATGCAGAAACAGTTCGAGGCCTGGGTGCGCGAGGCCCCCGAGCAGTGGATGTGGAGCAACCGGCGCTGGAGCTGAGGGCGGGTATGTCGCCTCTTCTCAGCCGGCCTGCCCGACACTACAGTGGCTTGTTGCAGCGCAGCAAGGCCAACCCAATGTCCGCCACCCGCACTCCCGCCAAGCACTTCGCCCCGCTCTCGATCGGCGCGCCCGACCCGTTCCGCCAGATCCCGGTGCGGCTCGAGCGCATGGTCCATTTCGTGCCGCCGCACAACGAGAAGATCCGGGCCCGTGTCGGCGATCTGATCGGCCAGGTCGATGTCGTGCTCGGCAACCTCGAGGATGCTATCCCCGCCGATGCCAAAGTAGCGGCCCGCCGCGGGTTCATCGCCATGGCCAAGGCTTACGACTACGGCGAGACGGGCCTGTGGACGCGCATCAATGCGCTCAACTCGCCCTGGGCCCTCGACGATATTCTCGAGATCGTGCCGGCGGCCGGCGCCAAGCTCGATGTCATCATGTTGCCCAAGGTCGAAGGGCCGTGGGACATCCACTATCTCGACCAGTTGCTGGCTCAGCTCGAGGCCAAGCATGCCTTGCCCAAGCCGATCCTGATCCACGCGATTCTGGAGACGGCCGAGGGCGTCAGCAATGTCGCGGCGATCGCCGGGGCCAGCCCGCGCATGCATGGCATGAGCCTGGGGCCGGCCGATCTCGCCGCCTCGCGCGGCATGAAGACGACCCGCGTCGGGGGCGGCCATCCGGCCTACGGCATCCTCGCCGACCCTGGGCCCGCCGGTGCGCCACGCGCTTTCTACCAGCAGGATCTGTGGCACTACACGCTGGCGCGCATGGTCGACGCCTGCGCCGCCCACGGCATCAAGCCATTCTATGGACCCTTCGGCGACTTTGCCGACGGGGCGGCCTGCGAGGGGCAGTTCCGCAATGCGTTCCTGCACGGCTGCGTGGGCGCCTGGACCCTGCACCCCAGCCAGATCGACATCGCCAAACGCGTGTTCAGCCTCGATCCCGCCGAGGTGGCGTTCGCCAAGCGTATCGTTGCGGCGATGCCGGACGGCGCGGGTGCCGCCATGATCGATGGCAAGATGCAGGACGATGCCACCTGGAAGCAGGCCAAGGTGATCCTGGATTTGGCCCAGCTGGTGGCTGCCCGCGATCCGGAGCGCAAGGCCCTCTACGGGCTTTGAGAATTCACGCCTCGGGCAAGAAGCCGCAAGCACGCCAGCCGATTGACGCATTGACGCACCTCCGCCACATCGATATCGAGCACGGAGGTCGCGCACACGCTGCAGGCAGATGGGAAACGTCCGACAGGCGAAGTTCAGGCTAGGCGACGTGGTGCGCCACCGCGTGCATCCGTTCCGCGGCATCGTGTTCGACATCGACCCGGTGTTCAGCAACACCGAGGATTGGTGGAAGTCGATCCCGGTGGCGCTGCGCCCGCGCAAGGACCAGCCGTTCTACCATCTGCTGGCCGAGAACGAGCACACCGAATACATCGCCTACGTTTCCGAGCAAAACCTGCTGCCCGACGCCTCGAAGGCGCCGTTGCGTCATCCGCAGGTCGGCGAGCTGTTCGCGCTGGGGGATGACGGCACCTACCGCGCGCTGTTCCTGCAGCAGGCGCACTGACAGCGCACTTTCGCAACAGAGCCACCATTGGCAAAAGGGCCGCCGAAAGTTCCCGGCGGCCCCATGCGACGTACGTCGACGACGCCTATTTCTTCTGCGCCGGAGCAGCCTTCGCTGGGGCAGCCGGCGGGGCGCCCTTCTGCTCCTCTTGCATCTTCTTTTGCTGCTCTTCCGCGAGCTGCTGCTGACGCTGGGCGATCTGCTGCATCAGCGCCTTGCGCGCTTCGCCGTACTGCTTGTTGTCGATCGGTTGGCCTGCATACGACTGGTCGAAGCCATTGAGGGGCACCGGGAAGCCCACGGGTTGACCGGCGGCATTGACGGAAAACACCACGATCCCACCGCCGGTTTTGAGATCGGCCAGAAGCTCGGGCGTCATTTCCATCTCGGCCGTGCAGCCGGCTGGATGGCACAGCGTGTAGGCGAGCCTGATCTGCTTCAGCTTGCTCTCGTCGACCTTCTCGTTCTTGGTCACCTGCTCCCAAATATCCTTGGGGTAGAGCGATGCGCGCATGCCGGGCTGCAGCAGCATGCCGAGCGGCACCATCACCATGAAATGCTGCTTGTCCTGACCTTCGACCTGCCTGACGGCCGCCGATACCAGGACCATGCCGGAATTGCCGTCGAGACGCTCATGATGCGTCAGGCAGATGTTGATTTCCTTCTTCTCCTCCTTGCCGTCCTTCTCCTTCTTGAAGGCGGTCGCCTTTTCGCACAGCTTCACCCACGCGCTCTGCGAGGCCGGAGCGGCGGCGGGTTGCTTGGCGTCTTTCTTCGGCGCGGCGGGTGCGGCCTTCGGTGCGGCGGGTGCGGCCGGCGCCTTGTCGGGCGCCTTCTTGGGCGCAGGTGCCGGCTGTTGCTGCGCCATGGCCGCTCCGGTCAGGCCGGCGATGCCGAACGCCAGCGCCGCCGCCACCGTGGCCGCACGCCCAATGCGCCCGCCCGCCATGCACTGCATTGTTGATTTTGCCATCGTGTTGTCGAACCCTCTCCTGCGAAGCTGGACGCATCCAGCTTCCCGCCCCTAAAGAAATCTGCGCGCTTTCGATGCACGTGTGCCGGGACTAATGGCCGGATTGCGGCAATCCCGTGACGCACTGCGCGGCCACTGAGGACATGTCCAATCGATGACGAAGCCACGTGGCCACGGCGCAACGCGGGCTCAATCGCCGCATCCGCCGCGCAATTGCCGGCCATGTGCTACACACTGCAACGGGCGCGCGGTCCAGCTCATGGGCCCGCCCCAACGCTTGCGAAGCTCACGGAGTCTCTCCGCGCGAAATGCCGCACTGGAGGACAGCCCTCGCGTTGCTGCTCACGCTGGCCGTCGCAGGCCCTGCCGTGGCCGCGGAGCCCGTGCACGGCATAGCCATGCACGGATCGCCCAAGCACCCGCCGGGCTTCGCTCACCTGCCCTATGTGAACCCCGATGCACCGAAGGGCGGCCGGCTCGCGCTGGGGGCGCTCGGCAGCTTCGACAGCCTCAACCCATTCATCATCAAAGGCGTAAGCCCCGGCAACCTGCGCGACTATGTGTACGAGAGCCTGCTCGCGCGCAGCGGCGATGAGCCGTTCACGCTCTATGGACTGATCGCGGAGAGCATCGAGCTGGCGGAGGACCGCAGCGCCGTCACCTTTCACTTGCGCGCCGAGGCACGCTTCTCCGACGGTCGGCCGATCACTCCCGACGACGTGCTCTTCAGCCTGGAGCTGCTGAAGGACAAGGGCTGGCCCTATCATCGCGCGCACTATTCGAAGGTGGCGAAGGCGGAGACGCTCGGGGCGCGCAGCGTGCGCTTCACCTTCGAGGCCGCCGGTGACCGCGAGATCCCCCTGATCCTCGGGCTCATGCCCGTGCTGCCACGCCACAAGCTCGACGCCGAGAGCTTCGAGCGCACCACGCTCGAGCCGCCGGTCGGCAGCGGCCCGTACGTGGTCGCGCGCGTCGACGCCGGCCGGTCGCTCATCTATCGTCGCAACCCGGATTGGTGGGCGCGCAACTTGGCGATCAATCGGGGGCGCTTCAATTTCGATGAGATCCGCGTCGAGTATTTTCGCGATTCGGCGTCTCTGTTCGAGGCCTTCAAGGCCGGCGAGATCGACGTGCGCCCGGAGGACGATCCCGGCCGCTGGATCGAAGGCTACGGCTTTCCGGCCGTGGCCGACGGGCGCGTCATCAAGCGCGAGTTCGACACGCGCCTGCCTTCGGGCATGTCGGCCCTCGCCTTCAACACGCGCCGGCCGGCGTTCGCCGATGCACGCGTGCGCCGCGCGTTCATCCTCTTGTTCGATGCCGAGTGGATCAACCGCAGCCTGTTCAACGCCTCCTACAGACGCACGCGCAGCTTCTTTGAACGCTCGGAGCTGTCCTCGCACGACCTGCCCGCCGATCCGCGCGAGCGCGCCCTGCTCGCTCCCTTCGCCCAACAGGTCAAGCCGGAGGTTCTTGACGGCTCGTTTCGCCTGCCGGCGACCGCGGGCACCGGCGAGAACCGCGCCAGCCTGCAGGCCGCCCACACGCTGCTGAGCGAGGCCGGCTACACGATGAAGGGCGGCCGGCTCGTCAAGAACGGCGCGCCGCTGGAGTTCGAGTTCGTGGCGCTGACGCGACAGCAGGAGCGGCTGATGCTGAGCTACGCCAGGACGCTCGAGCGGCTCGGCATCGCCGTGCGCATCCGCCAGGTGGACAGCGCACAGTACTGGTCGCGGCTGAAGACGTTCGACTTCGACATGATCCAATGGACCTGGAGCGCGTCGCTCTCGCCGGGCAACGAGCAGATCAACCGCTGGAGCAGCCGGGCCGCCGCCATCGAGGGCTCGCTCAACTATCCAGGCGTGCGCAACCCCGCCGCCGATGCCATCATCGAGGCGTTGCTGCAGGCGCAATCGGGACCGGACTTCACCGCGGCCGTGCGCGCGCTGGATCGCGTGCTGATGTCGGGCGACTACGTGATCCCCCTGTTCCATCTGCCGAAGGTGTGGGTCGCCCACTGGAGCCACCTGCGCTTCCCCGACGCGCGGCCATTGGGCGGCTACGACCTCGATAGCTGGTGGTCGCAGGCGCCGCGCTAGAGACATTGGCTGGGGAGCGCCGGACGGCTGCCATTGCGCACGGCGGCCGCGCCCAGTATCAGGCTCACCATGCCGCGCCCCAAGCCGTCCCCACTGACCGAAGACCTGGCCGATTTGGCGGCGCTGGTGCAACGCATGCGAGCCGGCGAGCGGCGCGCCATTTCGCGCGTGGTGACCGAACTCGAGCGCTTCTCCGCCGCCGCGCCGCGCCTTCTGCAGGCGTTGGAGCCGTATCTCGGCAACGCCCTGGTCGTGGGCTTCACCGGGCCCCCGGGTGCCGGCAAATCCACGCTCGCCAATGCCTACACGAGCTTCGTGCGTGGCCAGGGGCGAAGCGTCGGCATCATAGCGGTCGATCCCTCGAGCCCGGTGTCGGGCGGGGCCATCCTGGGCGATCGCGTGCGCATGACGGCGACGCTCGACGACGACGGCGTGTTCATGCGCTCGCTCGCCAACCGGGGCCATCTGGGCGGCCTGTGCCCGGCGGCCGTGCGCGTGATCGACGCCCTGGACGCCGCCGGCAAGGACCTGATCCTGATCGAGACGGTCGGCACCGGGCAGAGCGAGATCGACGTGGCCGAGGTCGCCGATGTGCGCGTGCTCGTCACCGCCCCCGGGCTGGGTGACGACATCCAGGCCATGAAAGCGGGGTTGATCGAGATCGCCGACGTCATGGTGGTCAACAAGGCCGACCGCGAGGGCGCGGACCGGGCTCTGCGTCAGCTGATCGGCGCGCTGTCGATCCGTCCGCACGATCGGGTCAAGGTCCCGGTGCTGACGACGATCGCCTCGACCGGTGAAGGGGTCGGCGCGCTCGACGCCGCGATCGCCGAAGTTGCCGCGCGCCGCGTCGGGGAAGACCGGCGCGAGCGCCGGCGCCGGCGTGCACGCTATCTGATCGCGCGCGCCGCCGCCGAGCGTGTGACGCGCCGTGTCAAGGGTGGCGGGGCACGCGAGCTGGATGAGTTGGCCGACGCGGTGCTCTCAGGCGCGGTGACGCCGGATGAGGCCGCCGCTCGCCTTTTCAAGACGTAAGGCGAAGTCCGCCACTGACTGCATGGGCGTGACGCGGCCGACCACGGGCGCAGGCGGTGCGGATGTCTTTGCCGAGATGATCCCCGACAAATATTTTCCGGCGCGCAGCCACAGCTGCTGTCCCGGCCTTTCGATGTAAACAAGCGTAAGGCGAGAGTAGGCGACGAGGACCATTATGAACGTCGGCACGTACACAGCCACGCTCATGTATCCCGTGATGCCGAGCTTGGGCGCGAGGGTGAGGAAGATCTTCGAGAAGATGGCGCCGATCAGGGCGTGGTTCAGATAGATCGAATAGCTGCCGGTGCCGAGCCGGTGCAGCTGCAGCCGCTTGAATGTCACGCTCAGCAGCCCCTGCTCGGCGGCGAAGATGAAGACGGCGAACGCCAGGCCGAAGTTGGTGAGATACCAGACCGGCCTGGTCGCCGGGGTGCTGATCAGCACGACGATCAGGCCGATCGCCGCCAACTCGGCAATCGTGCCCCATACCCGCCCGCGGATGACATCGAAGCGCACATGCAGGCGATAGAGCAAGCAGCCGATCGCCAGCCCATAGAGCGTGCGGATGAGGGCGTTCGGCCCATAGTCGCTCGGATCGACGGACCAGAGGAACATGTACGCAGCGGAGGCCACCACCAGCGCCGCGCAGATCGGGCCGAGCAGCCGCTGGCCAAAGCGCACCGCGAGCGCGTAGATGATGACCGCCCCGAGCAGCTCCGTCGACACCGTCCACGAGGGGTAGTTCCACGAGATCTCGTGCCCCAGCAGGCCGGTCCACTGCAGCAACAGCAGAGTATCCAAGAAATTCACGACGTTCATGCCCGCAAACGCGTCATGGCGGGCGGCGACTCCGAGATGAACTGCGAGCAGCTTGGCGAGTTGCAGCAGCAGGAACATGAGGAGCGCAAACACGTGCAGCGGGTAGAGCCGCGCCATCCGCCGCCACACGAAATTTCCGAGCTTCAGCGGCTTCGTCAGGTACACGTGCGCGAGCACGAACCCGCTCAGCACAAAAAAGAAGTCGAGCAGGTTGAACAGGCGCTCGAACACGGGCGCAGTGTTGAGTTCCGCGTGTGTCCAGCGAAAATGGAAGACGGCGACGCCGACCGCTGCGAGGCCCCTGAACGTGTCCAGGGACGAATATCGCCTGAACGGTGCCCCGTCCGGCCGATGGCCAGCCAGTTGGTGCGCTGTCATTCCACGAGTGCCTTTTTGTCCTCGTTTGCCTCGGCAAATACCGTAGGCATGGTTCGGCACTGCGGGCAGCACACGCGTGGAATTAACGTAACTGGTTGTAGTAAACTGAGATTTCTGTTGAGGATCCTACCAGGGCTAGACGGGTTGCGCCGGCGCCGCCGTGTCGTTCGCACGCGCCCCAACGAGCGCGATCTGATTAACGACGACCGGGCAGCATGTCGGCAACCGCCCTGCGATCACCCGAGTTCGAGCACCACGCGGCCGCGGATCTTGCCGGCCAGGATGTCTGGCGCCAGGGTCATCACGTCGGTCGCGGGCCGTGTTACGGTCATGGCTTTCAATTTCGCCAAGTCGAGGTCGCGCGCGAGCCGGCCCCAGGCCTCGATCCGCACCGACGTCGGCGCCATCACCGAGTCGATCCCCGCCAGTGTCACGCCGCGCAATATGAACGGCGCCACCGAGGTCGCCAAGTCCATGCCCTGCGCGAGGCCGCAGGCCGCCACGGTTCCCCCGTACGTCGTCATGCTGAGCGCGTTGGCGAGCGTGTTGCTGCCGACCGCATCGACAGCGCCGGCCCAGCGCTCCTTGCCGAGCGGCCGCGCGCGGCCGGCCAGCTCCGCACGATCGATGATCTCGGCTGCTCCCAAGCCTTTGAGATAGTTGGCCTCCGCCGTCCTCCCGGTGGAGGCGATCACCTGGAAGCCCAACTTTGCCAGCAGCGCGATCGCCACGCTGCCGACGCCACCCGCGGCCCCGGTCACCAACACCGGCCCTTGGCCCGGCTGGAGGCCGTGCCGCTCCAGCGCCAGCACACACAGCATGGCCGTATACCCTGCGGTGCCGATCGCCATGCTCTCGGCGGGGGAGAACTGCGCGGGCTTCTTGACCAGCCACTCGCCCTTGACGCGGGCCATCTGCGCATAGCCGCCGAAATGCGCCTCGCCGACGCCCCAGCCGTTGAGGATCACCTCGTCACCCGCCTTGAAGGCGGCGTGACTGGACGAGACCACGCTACCGGCGAAATCAATGCCCGGGATCATCGGCCAGCGGCGGATGACGGGCACCTTGCCGGTGATCGCCAGTCCATCCTTGTAGTTGATGGTGGAGTGGCTGACCCGGACGACCACATCGCCCGCCATCAGGTCGTTTTCGCCCAGCTCCTGCCAGGCGACGGCTTGGCCGCTTGGCTCGCTCTTTGAGGCTAGCAAAGCCTTGAAACGCTGCATGCCAATCCCCGACGCTGCATGGCACAGGGGTTCTCGTTAGGGCATCAAATCCGTGGTGTCGAGGACTTGTATCGCGCACGCGACCCTCAAGTCGGCGCGCCGGCACGCCTTGGCATGACAACCAAAGGTTCCTCCCAAGAATCTCCCCTCGAACCCCTCGTGTGCTTCGATCGCAACAGTAGGGTCCCCGGCCGGAATCCTCTAGACGATGGCCCATCAGAGTGACCTTGAACATATTATGGCTGAATTGAAGCTTCTGGAAGAAACGCTGGATTAACAAACAATGAATACTCAAGGGTACTCTTGCATTCGCTCTTGTATAAGATGCGTTGAAGCGTGGTTATTGAGCATCTGACGGTGCGGCAGTTTAGAAGCGTTGAGACTAATCATGGAAATGCTGCGGCGCAGCATCGAAATCTGCTGGTCAGCCGGATCACGACCCCCTAGATTCGCGTTCTTGGCGCGGGGCAACTTTGCGTCAAAAGTGCCGGCTCGGTCCGGCCAAAGGAGGCAATGATGGAACTGCGAACGAGGCTCAATGTGCTTGCTGCCATCGTGTCCTTCGCCTTCCTGACAGCGGTCGTCTTCGGTATGTTTTGAGTTGAGATTCAGGCACGAGCTGGTCGTAGGAACCTTAGGATCGGCAGAGCCACCAGCTACTCGAAGGCAGCAAAGGCGCGGAACCCCAGGTTCCGCGCCTTTGCCTTTGCAACGTGTCCTGCAGAGCATTCAGCGCTTGATGTGATAGCCGAGCACAGCTCCGATCAGCGGATAGGCAAGAGTCGGGATCTGGCGCATCGTGCGGCCCAGGTCGGGCACCAGCACGGGCAGCCACGTGATGAGCGCCGCGCCGGTCAGGGCGACGATCATACAGGTGACGAGCGTAGCGCTCGACGGCATGCCGGTCCCGCGTAGCACCTGGCTCAGCACCAGACCGACGATCCACACCATCACGGCGAACACGATGGCGTAGACAAACAGCTGTAGGCCGCCGAGCCCTGGGATGTAGCGCATGACGTAGGGCGCGCCGAACCACGCCACGATGAGTTGGATGGCCAGCAGAATTAGTCGTGACAGCATCGGCATCTCCCCGATGGGGCGCGCTTGCGCTGGCGCCCCGCTCCAGCGGCTGCAAGAATCGAGCGCGCCGACGTTAGCAGGACCCACCCGCGCGAGCGAATGTCGCCCTGCACTCCAAGGTGGCGGCGGCCCTCTTCGCGCGGCAGATAGCCGGCTCACGCCGCGGCGCTTCGAGCAAGCTCCTTCGGCTCGTAGTTGAGCACCGGGGCTAGCCAGCGCTCGGTCTCCTCGATGCTCCAGCCCTTGCGGCGAGCGTAGTCCTCCACTTGGTCGCGCTCGACCTTGCCGACGCCGAAATAGTGGCTGTCGGGGTGCGAGAAATAGAGGCCCGAGACGGCCGCCCCGGGCCACATGGCGAAGCTCTCGGTCAGCTTGATGCCGGCTTTCGCCTCCGCATCGAGCAGGCGGAAGATGGTCGCCTTCTCGGTGTGGTCGGGCTGCGCTGGATAGCCGGGTGCCGGGCGGATGCCGCGATATGTCTCCGCGATCAGGTCCGCGTTGGAGAACCGTTCATCCGCCGCATAGCCCCAGAACTCGCGTCGCACGCGCTGGTGCAGGCGCTCGGCGAACGCTTCCGCCAGCCGGTCGGCGAGCGCCTTGAGCATGATCCGCCCGTAGTCGTCGGTCTTGTCGATGTGGCGCGTCAGTGCGTCCTCCTCGCCGATGCCGGTCGTCACGGCGAAGGCACCGACGTAGTCGGCGAGCCCGCCCTCGCCCGGCGCCACGAAATCGGCCAGCGCCGTGTGCGCGCGCTCGCGCCGGTTCTCGCGCGCCATCTGCTGGCGCAGGGTATGCAGCACGGCGAGCCGGCTCGCCCGCGTGTCGTCGGCATAGAGCTCGATGTCGTCGCCGCGCGCATTGGCCGGCCAGAAACCGATCACCGCGTTGGCCGTGAGCCACTTCTCCGCTACCAGCCGCTTTAGCAGCGCCTGCGCATCGGCGAACAGCTTCTTCGCCTCCGGCCCCACCACGTTGTCCTCCAGGATGCGCGGGTACTTGCCCTGCAGCTCCCACGTCTGGAAGAACGGCGTCCAATCGATGTAGGGCACCAACTCGGCCAGCTTGTAGGCCTTGAACGCGCGGGTGCCGAGGAATGCGGGCTTCGGCGGCTGATAGCTCGACCAGTCAATCTTGAAGCGGTTCTCTCGCGCGGCGGCGAGCGGCAGCCGGTTCTTCTTGGACTCGCCCTTGAGATAGCCGTCGCGGATCTTGACGTATTCGGCGCGCACGCGCTCGCAGTAGCCGGGCCGGTCGGTCTCGTTCATCAGGCTCGACACCACGCCGACGGCGCGGCTCGCGTCCGTGACGTAGATGGTCTGGCCGCGCACATAGTTGGGCGTGATCTTCACCGCCGTATGGACCCGGCTGGTGGTGGCGCCGCCGATCAGCAGCGGCATGTCGAAGCCTTCCCGCTCCATCTCGGCGGCGACGTGGCACATCTCGTCGAGCGAGGGCGTGATCAACCCCGACAGCCCGATGATGTCGGCCTTCTCGCGCTTGGCCGTCTCCAGGATCTTCTGCACCGGCACCATCACACCGAGATCGATCACCTCGTAGTTGTTGCACTGGAGCACGACGCCGACGATGTTCTTGCCGATGTCGTGCACGTCGCCTTTGACGGTGGCCATGACGATCTTGCCCGCCGCCGGTTTCTGGTCGAGCCCGGACGCCTTCTTCTCCGCCTCGAGATAGGGTTGCAGATAGGCCACCGCCTGCTTCATCACGCGGGCCGACTTCACCACCTGCGGCAGGAACATTTTCCCAGCGCCGAACAGGTCGCCGACCACGTTCATGCCGGCCATCAGCGGCCCCTCGATGACCTCGATCGGCTTGTCGGCCTCGCGGCGGGCAGCCTCGGTGTCCACCTCGATGTAGTCGTTGATGCCGTGCACCAGCGCGTGCGTGAGGCGCTCTTGCACGGGCGCGTCGCGCCAGGCGAGATCTTTCTCCTTGGCCTTGGCCGTCTCGCCCTTGAACTTGCCGGCCATCTCCAGCAAGCGGTCCGTCGCGTCGGGCCGGCGGTTGAGGACCACGTCCTCGCACAACTCGCGCAGTTCCGGCTCGATGTCGTCGTAGATGGTGATCTGCCCGGCATTGACGATCGCCATGTCGAGGCCGGCGCGGATGGCGTGGTAGAGGAACACCGAGTGCATGGCCTGGCGCACGCCCTCGTTGCCGCGGAACGAGAACGACAGGTTGGAGACCCCGCCCGACACGTGCACGTGCGGCAGCTTCGCCTTGATCCGGCGCGTCGCCTCGATGAAGGCGATGCCATAGCCATTGTGCTCCTCGATGCCGGTGGCGACGGCGAAGATGTTGGGATCGAAGATGATGTCCTCGGGCGGAAAGCCGATCTTCTCCGTCAGCAGCTGGTAGGCGCGCTCGCAGATCGCAACCTTGCGCTCGATGGTGTCGGCCTGCCCCTGCTCGTCGAACGCCATCACCACCACGGCGGCGCCGTAGCGCAAGACTTTGCGGGCGTGGTCGAGGAAGGCCTCCTCGCCCTCCTTCATGCTGATCGAGTTGACGATCGGCTTGCCCTGCACGCACTTCAGGCCCGCCTCGATCACCGACCACTTGGAGCTATCGATCATGACCGGCACGCGGGCGATGTCGGGCTCGGAGGCGATCAGGTTGAGGAATGTCACCATCGCCTTCTCGGAGTCGAGCAGCCCCTCGTCCATGTTGACGTCGAGGATCTGCGCGCCGTTCTCGACCTGCGAGCGCGCCACGGCGAGCGCAGCGGCGTAGTCGCCCGCCTCGATCAGCTTGCGAAACTTCGCCGATCCGGTGACGTTGGTCCGCTCGCCAATATTGATGAACGAGGTCGCCGCGCTGCTGTCGGTGGTCATCCGTTGTCGTACTCCGAGCGCGCCCCCTGCGCCACCGGTTCCCCTCCCCCTTGCGGGGAGGGGTTAGGGGTGGGGGTAAGCCAGAGTCGCGGCGCTTTGGGTCTACCCCCCACCCGGCGCCCATGCTGGAAGCATGTCTTCGACATGACGCCACCCTCCCCGCAACGCGGAGGGGGAAAGGCGTGGCCGACGTGCGGCACTTTATTTCGATCGGTCATCGCAACTCACCCGTGCACGAACGGCTCGAGGCCGGAGAGGCGCATCTTGCGTTCCGGCTTGACGGGCTTGCGCGGGGGGAACTCGGACACGTGCGCCGCAATCTCGGCGATGTGCTCGGGCGTGGAGCCGCAGCAGCCGCCGACGATGTTGACGAGCCCGTCCTTGGCCCAAGGCCCGAGCTGGCAGGCCATCGCGTGCGGGCCCTCGTCGTACTCGCCCATGGCGTTCGGCAGCCCGGCGTTGGGATAAGCGATCACCAGCGTGTCGGCGACGGCCGCGATCTCGGCGATGTAGGGCCGCATCAGCTCCGCGCCCAGGGCGCAATTGAGGCCCACCGCCAGGGGCTTGAGATGCCGCACCGAAAAGTAGAACGCCTCTGCCGTCTGCCCCGACAGGGTGCGGCCCGAGCGATCGGTGATGGTGCCGGAGATGATCAGCGGCAATTCCACGCCGAGCTCGTCGAACACCTGCAGCGCGGCAAAGCCGGCCGCCTTGGCGTTGAGCGTATCGAACACGGTCTCGATCAGCAGCACGTCGGCGCCGCCCTCCACCAGTCCGCGCGCCTGCTCCGCATAGGCCTCGCTGAGCTCGTCGAACAGCACGTTGCGGAAGCCCGGATTGTTGACGTCGGGCGAGATCGATGCCGTGCGGTTGGTCGGGCCCATGGCGCCGGCGACAACGCGCGGCTTGCCGGGCGTCTTGCTCGTCCACGCGTCGGCCGCCTCGCGTGCCAGCTTGGCCGCGGCGCGATTGATCTCGTAGCCGAGGTCCTCCATGCCGTAGTCGGCCAGCGAGATGCGCTGCGCGTTGAAGGTGTTGGTGCAGATGATGTCGGCGCCGGCGGCCAGATAGCCGTCGTGGATGGCGGCGATCGCCTCCGGCCTGGTCAGCACCAATAGATCGTTGTTGCCCTGCACCAGCTTGGCGTGATTGGCGAAGCGCAGGCCCCGAAAGTCGCCCTCCTCCAGCTTCAGCCGCTGGATCATGGTGCCCATGGCGCCGTCGATGACGAGAATACGCTTGGCGGCAGCCGCCTTCAGCGCCGCGATGCGAGCGGAGCGGGTCATGCGTTGACGGCCTCCTTGACCGGTGCCAGCTCAGCCCGGAGCCCCAGCAGGTGGCAGATGGCGTAGACCAGATCGGCGCGGTTCAGCGTGTAGAAATGGAACTGCCGGATGCCCTGGTCGACCAGGTCCATCACCTGCTCGGCGGCCATGGCCGCAGCGACCAGATGGGTCGTCTGCGGGTCGGCGTCGAGCCCGTCGAAGCGCCGCGCCAGCCACGACGGCATGGTGGCGCCGCAGCGGCCGGCGAAGCCCGCGACCTGCTTGAAATTGTGGATCGGCACGATGCCCGGCACGATCGGCGCCCAGATGCCCCGGGCACGCGCCGCCTCGAGAAAGCGCAAGTAGTGGGCGTTGTCGAAGAAGAACTGGGTGATGACGCGCGCGGCCCCGGCGTCGACCTTGGCCTTGAGGTTGTCGAGATCGGCGCCGACCGAGGGACTGTCGGGATGCTTCTCGGGATAACCGGCAACGGAAATATCGAAGTCGCCGATTTGCTTGAGCCCGCTCACGAGATCGGCCGCGTTGGCGTAGCCGCCCGGGTGTGGACTGTAGCTGCTGCCCACGCCTGCCGACGGATCGCCGCGCAAGGCGACGATGTGGTTGACGCCGGCCGCCTTATAGGCGTGCGCCACCTCGTCGACCTCCGCTTTCGTGGCCTGCACGCAGGTGAGATGCGCGGCTGGCACCAGCGCTGTCTCACGCGCCAGGCGCGCCACCGTCGCATGCGTGCGCTCGCGCGTGGAGCCGCCCGCCCCGTAGGTGACGGAGACGAACCGCGGCCGCAGCGGCTCGAGCCGGCGGATGGCTGCCCACAACGCCTCCTCCATCTTCTCGGTCTTCGGCGGGAAGAACTCGAAGGAGACGTTGATGTCGCCGTCGCCGAGCAGCCGGCTGCGGCGTTCTCTTGCGCCATCCATCACGTCACCTGCTCCAACTTACGTTGCTGAGCACCGTCCGCCAGCGCTGAACTCCCGCCCGACCGGGCGGCCAGCCACATCGATACCGTGAGCCTTTCCGCTCCGCCCTGGCCGCCGGGCGCGAGATCGCGCCGCTGCAGCAGCTGCAGGCCGCTGTCGGCCAGCCATTGCACTATCTGCGCATCGGCGATGCCGAGCCGCTCGTGGGCGAACTGCTCGCGCAGGAACTCGAGCTCGTGCGGCGCGAAATCGACGATCAACAGCAGCCCGCCCGGAGCGAGCACGCGGGCCGCCTCGCGCACGGCATGTTGCGGGTCGCTCAGGAAGTGGAGCACCTGGTGCATTAGCACGACGTCGGCTGAATCATCGGCCAGCGAAAGGTCGTAGATGTCGCCCTGGCGTACCTGCGCGCTCGACAGGCCGGCTCCCTCGAGCTTGGCGCGGGCGTAGGCGAGCATCGCCGGGCTCAGATCGATGCCGAGCCCGCGCTGGTAGCGGTCGCGGAACAACTCCAACATACGCCCGGTGCCCGTGCCCAGGTCGACGAACAGACCGAACGGCCCCGCGCCCAGCACTTGGGAGATGGCGGCTTCCACCTCCGCCTCGGCCACATGCAGGGCGCGGATGCCGTCCCACTCGCCGGCATGCGCTTGGAAATAGGCCTGTGCCGCCTGCTCGCGCTCGTCCCGGAGGGTCTCGGCCCGGCGGCGGTCGCGGACCAGGATCGGATCGGCGCGATCGACCACCTCCAGCACCTGCCGGGCCAGCGCGCCGCCCTGACCTGCCTGGGACAGGCGGAAATAGACCCAGCTCCCCTCGGGCGCGCGTTCCACCAGGCCAGCCTCGGCCAGGAGCTTCAAATGCCGGCTGATGCGCGGCTGGCTCTGACCGAGCACACGCGTGAGGTCCTTCACATTCAGCTCGCCCTGCGCCAGCAACGCCAGCAGCCGCAGCCGCGTCGGCTCCGCCACCGACTTCAGCACCGCAACCGACGTCTGCACGGGCAAGCGCACGCGGGGATCTCCACTAGGAAGACCGGCATCATATAAAGATATCTTTATGCGTCAAGAGAGAAGTGGGCCGGGTCCCCGTTAAGCCTCCTGTAACCGATATCATTTACCAAGGCCTGCTTTCCCAGCATCCCGCATTTCGGGGCTCCCCATGCCGCAGGCTATGCACGTCGTCGTCGCGTCCAACCCGCTTTTTGACCGCCTTCCCTTCAGCGTCGAGCAAAAGACCTCCCGAGCCTCCGCTGCCCTTGTGCTGCTGCTGCTGGTGCCGGCAGTGGCGACCATTCTCATGCCCGTCGGGTTGCTCGCCGCATTCGCCACCCCGGCCCTCTGGGCCGCCGCCGAGCACCCCGGCGCGGCAACGCAGGTCGTGCTGGGCCTCGGCATCTGGACGCTGCTGTTCGTCGTCCCGGCCAAGCGGATCATCCAGCGGTTCGGCACGGCCCGCTGCGTCCGCATCGAACAGGGGCTGGTCACCGTGCGTGAGAGCGGCGCCTTGCGCTCGCGGAATTGGACGGCGCCCCTGGCGGAGTTCTCCGGTGTGGCCCACCATGTGCGCTCGACTTTGTCCGGGGTGCGCCACGAGCTCATCCTCGTTCACGGCGATCGGGCCAAGTCCGTCCTGCTGCACGCCGATGACAGCATCCCCCAGTCCACCGTCGATCGCGCCACGGGCTTGTTCGGCCTGCCGCATGTCCCGGCGGGCGAGCTCTATCGCTTCGGCCCGGCGCGACAACCCTCATCGCCATTCCCTCCCGAGCTGACCCCGCCGCTGGCGGCGTAGGCAAAGAGCCCCCAAGCTGAAGCTTTGGCCACGATCCCCATCGAACAATAATTCGTTGAATTTTCTGCGCTGCATCGCCCAAGTGTGGCGAAATTTTCTCGTGACTACGGCAACATGTTGACACTGCGAAGCTCCAATACTTCGGCCTCACGAGATTGTTACTGCCTAATTCTTACCGCTACCTGGCGAAATGTGCCCGGCACCCGGCTGCAATCGAAAATATGCGGAACCGGCCACGAACCCCTTCGTTGTCATGCAACGCAACGACGAAGAGGAGAATGCGAAATGTTCATCCCCAAGCCTATTCGCTTGCTGGGCGCTGCGACGGTCCTGGCTACGGTCCCGCTGATGTCTGTCATGGCCCAGACGCCGCCGCCTTCGGATACCCAGCCGAGCACGCCACCGGCCGCCACCAAGCCTGAAACGGCGCCGCTGCCGCCGATCGGCCCGGCCCAGAGGCCGGTAACGACGCCACGCCCGACCGACAAGTCGGTGACGGCGCCGGCCAAGGCCAACCCCATGATCGGCCTGGCAGTATTCTCCTCCGACGGCACCAAGCTCGGTTCGGTCCACGGCGTCGTGACGATGCCGGACGGCAAGGTCACCGCGATTCACATCAAGACCGGCGGCTTCCTGGGCTTTGGCGGTAAGCTGGTCGTCATTTCCGAGGGCAAGTTCACCCGGGCGGGCGAGAACATCCAGCTCGGCATGACCGCCGAGGAAGTGAGCAAGCTGCCGGAAGCCAAGGAACAAAGCTAGTCAACTCGGGCGAACGCTTCGAGCCGGCAGATGGGTCGCTTCGGCGGCCCGTCTTGCTTTTTGCCATACTGTGGGCGCGCCGATACCCTAGCCCTGGCGTCGCGCGTCAAGCTCTTTGACGGGGGCGGCCGCGCGTGCTCAATACGGCCCCGCTCTTGCAACGCCACGCAAGGATGGGAGCCTGCAATCGAGTATGGGTTGCAGCGAGGCCTCTGCTGGGCGATGCGACGATGACCCATGGGCGAGACCGGGGGATGCACCCTGGAGCGCCGGCAATCGAGGGGTAGACCGCGCATGATCACCGTTGGACGAACGCTCCGGGGCCGGCTCGCATCGGCCCGCACGTACGGGGGATTGACCGCAAGCGGCCTGTGGCTCGCAGCCGCCATGCTCTGGGCTGGTGCTGCCACGCCGGCCCTGGCGGCCGACCCCGCGGTCGTCTTCATGGCCAAGATGGGACGCGAGCTGACGGCTGCCGCGCGCACCCGTTCGCCGGGCGTCATGGCCAACGTCGTCCAGCGCTATGGCGACGTGACCTACATCGGTCTCTACTCGCTCGGCGCCTACCGCACCCGCCTGGCGGCGGCCGAGCGGCCCAACTACTACTCCGGTATGGTCCGCTTCATCTCGCGCTATGCCGCCACCGAGGCGCCCAAATACCCCGTCGCGCGCGTCGAGTGGTCCAACCAGAGCGTCCGCGGCGGGTCCCGCATCATGGTCGACTCCAAGGTCGTGCTGACCGACGGCAGCGAG
>Ga0247727_10001080_pt1 | contig 66353 bp, 39 predicted proteins | sample WisWelCaveWW1625_FD_202498 | JGI IMG/M metagenome (GOLD analysis project Ga0247727, IMG submission 202498) | Biofilm microbial communities from Wishing Well Cave, Virginia, United States - WW16-25 | ecosystem: Environmental > Aquatic > Deep subsurface > Groundwater > Cave microbial mat | place... | reverse complement strand
TGCCGAACATCATGGCGCGCGGCACGGTGCGATGCGGCTCTTTCACTTCCTCCGCCGCAAAGCCGATGTTGTTCCACGCATCCGCGGAGAATAATGAACCCACCATCGCGGTGCCGAGCGCGATCATCAGCGCCAGAGTGGAAAGCGTGTTGCCGTTGACAAGCGGCGTCCAGAAATCTGCCGCATTAATCGCCGCATTTTCGCTGCGCCCGACGAACAGCGCGAGGAGAACGAGCAAAGCCAGTGCGCCGATCTTGGTGGCGGTGAAAATGTTTTGCACGATTTTTCCGGTTTGAATGCCGCGCATGTTGGTAAACGTCAGCAAAGCGATGACGGCGATGCCGACGAGTCGCTGGGTTGAAAACGAAACCGGGCCGATGGTGAAAAGCGTGTTGCTTGCCGAGATGGACGGCATCAACACGCCCAAAAATTTGGCAAACGCCACGGCCACCGCGGCAATCGTGCCGGTTTGAATGACGAGAAACACTGTCCAGCCGTAGAGAAATCCCCAGAGCGGGCCGTGCGCCTCGCGCAAATAAACATACTGCCCGCCGGCATTCGGAAACAGGGCGGCCAGCTCGCCGTAACTCAACGCCGCAACGATAGTCAGCAAGCCGGTGATGATCCACACCATTAACAGCCAGCCAGGCGCGCCAACTTGCCGGGCGATATCGGCGGAAACGATGAAGATGCCGGAGCCGATCATCGAGCCGGCCACGATCATCGTCGAATCAAACAGCCCGAGGCCACGAACGAATTTGGATGACATTATCCTTCCTCCGTTTATAGGTGTTATTTCACTTGAACGTTGCCAGCACCAACTTCAGCTCAAAGGCTGCTCTTTGCGCCATTTCTACAGCTCTGTTTAGTCGTTTCACGAGTTATTCTCCATGCTTATTTCAACTTCTAATGTATTAAATTAGCACGACACTTTCAAGCCCGAAAAATTACAAAAAATGAATCGCCTAACTCAAGATTCTTTCAATGCATTTGTTCCAATTCCGGCAGCAGAGGCTCCCGGCTATTTTTCGTAAAGGACAACGACAACACGATCACCGCCAAGGCCAGATAAGCCGTGGTGAATTGATACGGAATCTGATTAGCCGGATACGACAGCGTCCACGGGAAATACATGTTGCCATCCGGCGAGGCGGAGTGAATGACGCCGAAAAAGGTGAAGAGCGCCAGAACGGAAAGATAAAGCGCCGCGATTTTGAGCTGCCGATCAATGAGCTTGGCGAGAAACGCGCCCCACAACATCGCGGTGAGAATGAAGCCGTTGCCGAGCGCGACGGTGACCAACAATTCAGGGAGGCTTTTGCCTTTGGCCACCAAGAGCTCGTTGAATCTCGCTATCGGCACAAATTCCGGATTGGAGAGCTTGATCTGCAGCAGCCTCGCCACGGTGGGAAAATAGGCAAATGCCACCGCGGGCGCATGCTTGGCCGGACAGGCGAGAAATGCCTGGCACATAATGTCGAACGCGACGAAGACGAGAATGGGCGCGAGCACGGCGCGCGGGATAAGCTCTACAATGTAACCGATGTAGCCGAGCATGCCGCCCAAGCCGATAAACAAGCCGGTCAACAGTGTGTAGCCGGCGCGGCTGCCCATTTGCTTGTACGCCGGCTGGCCGATATAAGGAGTGGATTGCGCGACGCCGCCGCACACGCCCGCGACGAGCGTTGCAACGGCTTCTGTCAGTAGAATATTGCGCGTGTTGAAATCATCGCCGGCCACGCGCGCGCTCTCGGTCACGTTGATGCCGCCGACCACGGTCAGTATGCCGAAGGGAATGGCGATGGGAAGATATTTCAAGGCTTCGGTGAAACCCTGCAGAAATCCGAGCGTGGGAATCGGAACGCCGAGATGCAATTCGCCGGCGGGCGGCGCATAAACTCCGCCGACGAGGCCACTCGGCGCGAGCAGATAGTAGAGCGCCGTGCCAATCACAATCGCGGCAAAAACGCTCGGCAGGTTCTTCGGCAGCTTGATGCGCGCGACCAGCGTGTACAGAATAATTCCCAGCGAAATCACGCCGACCAGCGGCATGCCAAAAATATCCACGATGGGGATGAAACCGATGAGCGCGAGGCCGATGCCGGCGAGCGAGCCGAGGAGTCCGGCTTGAGGAACGATTTTTTGAATCCACCGCCCGGCAAACGAAAGCGCAAGCTTCACGACGCCGATCATCACCATCGTGGCCATGCCGATGTACCACGTCATCATGGCAGCGTCGTGTTCGGAGAGGCCGCGATTTTTCATCGCCAGGAAAGCCGGCCCCAGCACCGTGAGCGCGATGCCGATGGTCGAAGGCGTGTCGAGGCCGAGCGGCATGGCGGTGACGCGCGGGTTGTTGGTTTTCTTCGCGAGCTGAAACGCCATCCACGTATAAACCAAATCGCCAAAGAGCACGCCGAACGCCGTTCCCGGAAACATTTTGGTGTACACGATGTCCGCCGGAAATTGAAAGCCAAAAATCAAAATGCCGGCGAGAAAGGAAAGCACGGTCATGTTGTCAAACATGAGTCCGAAGAAGCCGTTGATGTCGCCGGCGACGAACCACTCGTACTTTGTCTTCATAGTGTTTTGTGCATTCATAGAACAAAAAAGATAAAAAGACAAAAAGAAAAAATGAGGCTTGGTTAGTTCAGAGAGAACTATAACGCGGAATCGTCGTCGTTAGACTCTTCAGATTTGTTGCGCTTTATCGCTTTTGCCAGCCGCGAGTTGAAAATTTTGATCAGCTCGTTGACTTCATTCAGCAGCCAGGTATTCAAATCAAAAATCGGTTCCATCTTTTCCATAGCATTCTCCCAAAAAGTTTTTGTGTATCATGTCAACTCCAAGTCATTTCGGCTCCTATTCTTTTTATCCTTTTGTCTTTTTCTCTTTTTATATAAGTATGCCCGCCACCGCAGCCACCATACATGTCGCCAACGTGCCGCCGATCATCGCGCGAAAGCCCAAGCGCGACAGATCACCGCGGCGCTCGGGCGCCAGTCCGCCATAGCCGCCGATTTGAATGCCGATGCTGCCGAAATTCGCAAAGCCGCAGAGCGCATAGCTCACGATCACGCGCGAGCGTTCGCTCAGCCAGGCGCCGTTGGTTTCCTGCAGCTTGATGCCCAAGTCCTGATAAGCCACAAACTCGTTGAGCACCATCTTCTTGCCGAGCAGGGTGCCGACTTTGCCGACATCTTCCACCGAGATACCCATCACCCAGGCAAGCGGCCGGAAAATCAAACCGAGAATTTCCTCGAGGCTCGTTCCCAATTGATGGAGTCCGAAATTGATCATGGCGGTGATCGCTAAAAAGGATATCAGCATGGCGGCAATATTGGCCGCGAGGCGCAAGCCATCGGTGGTGCCGCGCGCGGCGGCGTCGACGATGTTGGCATCGGCGCGCGGAATCTCGATGTGAATGCTGCCCAGCGTCTTCGGTTCCTCCGCTTCGGGCAGCATCAGCTTCGCGATCACCAGCGAGGCCGGCGCGGCCATGACGCTGCAGGCGATCAGGTGTCCGGCAATTCCCGGCACAAAGCCGTGCAGCATGGCGACGTAAGCCGCCAGAACGCCGCCGGCAGTGGTTGCAAATCCGGCGGTCATGCAGGCCATCAGCTCGGAGCGCGTCATCGAACCGATGTAAGGGCGAATCACCAGCGGCGCTTCGGTTTGGCCGACAAAGATGTCCGACACGGTCGAGAAGCTTTCGGCGCCGCTTACGCCCAGGAACTTTGAAATGAAGCGCGCCATGACGCCGATGACGAACGGCATCACGCGCAAATGATACAGCACCGCCATGATGGCGGCGAAAAAGATGATGGTCGGCAGCACTTGCACGGCGAAGATGACGCCGAAGCTTTGGGTGTTCACCAGATCGCCAAAAACGAATCTTGCTCCCTCCACGCTGAATCCAAGCAGCGTTTCCACCACATCATTGGCATACACAAATGCGTATTTGACGGGCGTGCGCAGAACGAGAAAGGCAAAGGCGATCAACACGGCCATGCCCAGGCCGATGGTGCGCCAGCTTACTTTTTTTCGCAACGCGGCAGGACAAAACAAAAAGGCAATGCCCATCATGGCGACAACGCCAAAAACGCTAATCATTCTTTCTACCATGTCACCTCTTCTCCGTGTCGATGTTTTTCACTCTTTCAATTTGACGCCTTCCGTGCGCGCGATATACGCGGCGCAGGTAATGTCGCCGGTGACGTTCAACACCGTGCGGCACATGTCGAGAATGCGATCCACGCCGAGAATGATGGCGATGCCTTCCGCCGGCACGCCGACCATTTGCAGAACGATGATCAACAGCGGAATGGAGCCGGACGGCACGCCGGCCGCGCCGACGGCGGTGAGCACGCTCATAATAACGACGATCAATTGCGCGCCGAGGTTCAAATCAACGCCGAAGACCTGCGCGAGAAACAAAACCGTCACCCCTTCAAAGAGTGCGGTGCCGTTCATGTTCATCGTGGCGCCGAGTGGAATGACGAAGCCGGCAATTTTGGGCGGGATGCCGAGGTTTTCTTGTGAGACCATCATCGTGGTTGGCAGGGTGGCATTACTGGAGCTGGTGGAAAATGCCGTCAGCATCACGGTTTCCACTTTTTTGAAAAATTTGAGGGGATTGTAGCGCGCGAAGACGCGCACCAAAATGGAGAAGACGCCGAATTGGTGCAACGTCAAGCCGATCAGCACCGTGATCACATACATGCCGAGCGCGACGATCAAATCGAAGCCGAATCTGGACGTCACACTGAAGATCAACGCGGCGACGCCATAAGGCGCGAGCTTCATGGCGATATTGATGATCTTCACCGCGATTTCGTTCACGCCTTCCAATACGCGAATCACGGGTTGGCCGCTGTCGCTCGTGATCAACGTCAACGCGACGCCGGTCATCAGCGCGACGAAGATCAGCGCCAGCATGTCGGGGCTCGGTTGCGCAACCGCGGCAAACGGATTGCGCGGGACGATGTTCACCAGCGTTTGAATGCCGAACTCGGTTTTGCCGGCCAGGCCCATTTTTTCGCTGGCTTCCTGGCTGTACTCCGCCATGAGCTTGTTTTTGGTCTCTTCAGGCAGGTAATCGCCGGGCCGAATGGTATTGACCAGCACCAGGCCGATGATGGCCGCGACCGCGGTGACGAGCAGGAAATAAAGCATGGTGCGAATGCCGATGCGGCCGAGCTGTTTAAGATCGCCGATCTGCGCCACACCCAAAGCCAGGCTGGAAAAAACCAGCGGAATGACGACCATGATCAGCATGTTCAGAAAAATCTTGCCGAGCGGGTCGCTGAGATATTTCTGCACAACAGCCAAAGCCGGCGCGGTGATGAAAAATTTGTTGCACACCACGCCGCCGACCGCACCAACCACCAGGCCGATAAAAATTTTTGTGTGCCGCGCCAGGCGAGGTTTCGGCGTCGATTCTGTTGCCATCCATTCCTCCTTCCGAAAAAGATCAATAATAAAACTCGAGATCAAAATCAATGTGAAATTAAACAATTAAGCCATGAATATAAGCGGCTATCACCAATTTTCCAAGCACTTTTCTCATTCATTTTTGTCTGGCTTAAGATAAAAATTTTCATTATCTTTAGTCACACACATGTAAAATTGCACCGCAAACAGTGCAGTTTTGCAGAAAATCGCACAGTATTTAGTTCAGTTTGACAAATGAATTCAGCCATCATACAAACGCTCGCGAACTGGAATCCATGGTGGGAAAGTGGCACCGTTTCACCGGAGTTAAAGGGCGTGCGCCGGTCCTATACGGATGAACTCCTTGCGTTGGCCGAAGAGCGACAAGTAAAAATCGTCACCGGCGTGAGGCGCAGCGGCAAATCGACGCTTTTCTATCAAGTGATTGATTGGCTGCTGCAAACTAAAAAAGCTTCGCCCAAGCAAATTTTACTGATCAATTTCGAAGACCTCTCTTTGGAAAAAATCAGCCTCGAGAAAATTTTCGACGCTTACCAAATCGCCTTTGGCCCGCAACCGATTACCTGGCTCTTTTTGGATGAGGTGCATCGCCAGGAACGTTGGGAGGGCTGGATTCGCAGAGGGTATGATCAGAGACGCAATCTGCAATTTTTTGTCACGGGTTCTTCAGCCGCCTTGCTCAAAAAAGAATATGCCACTCTCTTGACCGGACGCAATTTGTCTCTCGAAGTTTTTCCGTTGAGCTTCGCTGAGTTCCTGTCATTCAGCGGCGTCGCGCCGAACCTCGCCGCCTTGTCGACGACAACCGCAAACAAAATAAAATTTAACTTTAATGAATATTTCGCCGGCGGCGGCTTTCCGGAAGTATTCGCGAAAAAAGAAGATTTTAAGCGCCGCTTGCTGAGCCAATATTTTGAAGACATTCTTTACAAAGACATCGTCGCCCGTTTCGGCGCTAATTATCAAAAACTGAAAGAGCTTGCCATTTATCTGTTGACGAATAATAGCAATCTGCTCAGCCAGCGTCTCGTGCGCAGCGGCATCGCGATGGGAATGGGCACGATTGCAGAATATTTGGGATTTTTGGAAGACGCCTGGCTGGTCTTTCAAGCCCCCAAATTTGATTTTTCATATAGGAAACAGCTCGCCAATCCCAAAAAGGTTTATGCGATCGACCTCGGCCTGAAAGACGCGGTGGCGTTTCGCTTTTCCGAGGATTATGGCCGTAATCTCGAAAATCTTGTCGCCATCGAGCTTAAGCGTCGCGGCAAAGAAATTTTTTACTGGAAGAACGGCCGCGGCTTGGAAACCGATTTCATCATCCGCGCCGGAACCAAAGTCGAAGCCGCGCTGCAAGTGACCGCCAAGCTTGCGGATGACAAAATCAAAAAACGCGAAATCAACGGCCTGCTCTCGGCGATGGATAATTTCGACCTGTCCGAAGGATTGATGCTGACGGGTGATGAAGCCGGCGTCGAAACTGTGGACAAAAAAACCATTCGCTTTCAGCCGGTCTGGCAGTGGCTGCTGCAGCGCGAATGAGCGCATGCTTTGTTTGAAATTTTCCGAATTAGAAAAATACAAAGGTCACTAGAATAAAACTGGGAATCAAAATCAACAAAGAATAAAGCATATACCCAAAAAAGCTGGGCATTTTAATGCCGCTCTCTTCGGCAATCGATTTGACCATGAAGTTCGGCGCGTTGCCGATGTACGTGTTCGCCCCCATAAAAACGGCGCCGCAAGAGATGGCTTTTAAATAAATTCCGTTCTCCGCAATCAGCGCATGCACCGCTTCCAGCTCCGGCTTGCCGGCATAAAATTGCCCAAGCGCCGTGTTCAAGAACGTCAGGTAAGTCGGCGCATTATCCAAAAAGCTCGAGAGGCTGCCGCTCGCCCAAAAGTACTGCCACGGCTCGCGCACCGCGCCGATAATGAACGCCAACGCGCCATCGGTTCCGGCACGCAACATCGCCAGCATCGGAATAATCGTCATGAAAATGCCGGCAAAGAGAATCGCCACTTCCTGGATAGGTCCCCAAGTGAAACCGTTGCCTTCACGAATTTCTTTCGGGGTGAATTTCAAGCTCAGCAAACCCATGCCGATCAAAAACAGGTCGCGCAGCTCGTCTTGCACCGCCAATTCGATCCCGAGAATGCTAAATTCGCCCAATTTCACCAAACCGCTGAACAGCACGCCGCCAATCACACCGGCCAGGAAGAGCAAATTGTGCAAGCCGCGAATGCGAATGCCCTCGGATTTGGCCGGACCAGGATTAGCATGAACGCGCTCAGCCTTGCCATGTTTCAACGCTTGCAGAAAAGTGGCTTGCTCGCGCCGGTGCATGATGGTGTCAAACACAAAAAACAACCCGAGCACGATGACAAAAACCGTCATCATCTCGGGAATGAGACTCATCGTCCAAAAGAATGGCACGCCGTGCAGAAAGCCGAGAAAGAGCGGTGGGTCGCCAAGCGGCGTGAGCGAGCCGCCGATATTGCTGACGAGAAAGATGAAAAAGATGATGACGTGAACTTTGTTTTGGCGGTGCTGGTTCATGCGCAGCATCGGCCGGATCAACAGCATCGAGGCGCCGGTGGTTCCCACCCACGAAGCGATAAGCGTGCCGATGGCGAGCATGACAGTGTTGGTGCGCGGGGTTCCGACCGGCGCGCCCTCCACCAAAATGCCGCCGGCAACGGTGTATAGCGACCAGAGCAGGATGATGAAAGGAATATAATCTTTCAAATAGATGTGCAGAATCTCGTGTGTAGCGGCCCCGTGATAGGCGAGCACGAACGGAATGGCAAAAAGCAGCGCCCACGCCGCCGTGACTTTGCCGAAATGATGGTGCCAAAAATGCGGCGCCAGCAGCGGGAATAGCGCAATCGACAGCAAAATGCCGGCAAACGGAAAGCCGCTCCACAAAGGCAGGGATTTGCCGAGATCGACGTGCTCGCCCGATGCCGTCGCTTCGTGCTGTTTCGCGGCCAGCGTTTCTAACTTTGCCGTACCGGCCACGAGATTCTCCCGTCCCGGGGCATGAAAACTTTCCAACGCTAAAGCTGAAGGCGAAAAATTAAATACCATAACCGCCGTGATGAGCAGTCCCCCAATGCGCTTGGCGAGGTGTTGCACCTGCGGCAAAAACCTTTTGGTCGTCAATGGGTAGGCTTGCGTTTCTGCCATGCTGCCCTTTCTCGATAAAATTCGCTGCACTAATTGATTGCACCTCGTTGAGAGTCAATTGGATGAAAATAAGAAATTCTCGACGAAAAGCAATCAAAAAGTGCATTGAATTCAAGATTTGCTCTTGCTACGACGCGCTCGCAAAATCTCGATAATCGCCGGCAGAATGGACAAAAAGATGACGACGGCAATGACGGAATGAATATGCTCGTTGATGTTCGGAACCGCGGCGCCGACCAAGTAACCCGTCAGAACCATGCTCACGACCCACAGGATGCCGCCGGCCACATTGTACGTCACGAAACGCCGGTAATTCATTTGGCCGACGCCGGCGACGACCGGCGCGAAGGTGCGCACGACCGGCACGAAGCGCGCGATCACGATGGTCTTCGCGCCGTATTTTTCGTAAAACGCCTGGGCGCGGAGAATATGGCTGCGCTTGAAGAGCAGGGAATCTTCTTTGGTAAAAAGCGCCGGCCCGGTTTTCTGGCCGATAAAATATCCCAACTGGTCGCCGCCGATGGCGCACAGCGAAACCAAAATCATCATGCTGTAAAGGTCGAGATGACCGGCAGCGGCAAAAATGCCGGCGGTCACCAGCAGCGAATCCCCCGGCAAAAAGAAACCGATCATGAGGCCGGTTTCCGCAAAAATGATGGCGCAAATCATCGCCAACCCGCCCCATTGAATAATGGATTCGACATTGTAAAGGTGACGCAGCAGCTCGTGCAAAGTTTCCAAAACAGGTCTCCTTAATGTAATTGCAGCCATCTCAGATGGATGGCCTTATTGGGCCGATTTGTTGTCCGCCAAAAGTTTGACAAAGCACCAAATCGTCACACCGATAATCAATCCCCAGCTCGCCAGCAAAAAAATCCATCCGCCTAAATTCAAACCGGTTGCCATAGCTTGCTCCTTTCCAGGTTGATCAAGAACCGCGGCGAGTATGCGTTTAGCGATCTGAAGCGGAGTGCAATGCTTTAGCATTGCCCCGCTTTCAGCGGGGCACTCCGAGTTCACTCGGCTAAATTCATATTGCCGCGATAGTTTTGAATAAAAGTCGGAATCTCAAGAGCATTCGCTTCGAGATTCCCACTGCAAAAAACCTCATGTCCCGTTTTTGCCCTTCGCTGTCGATTTAATCGCCGCTGCCGGTTTCCGGCGCTCCGGAGGCTTCGGCAAAAAAATGGCGCGCAGCGCAAAATAAAATACTACGACAATGAGTCCAAAGACAAACAAGGTAAATAAAACTTCCACAAACAACATCTTCTGCTCCCTCTCAACATGTTATTTTCAATCCAGCCTCGGATACGAAGATTGCCAATTTTGATCGTCAAATTTCATTAGCCGCTTCCTCCATGAAGCAGCAGGAATGGAAAAAATACCCTCGGCAAAGCTGTTTGAAAAAACAGCCGCCTGGTTCGACGAAAAAATTTTAGGAACGCGAACTACCCTTCGGAGGCGTGTGTACTCACGGATTGGCGACAAGTGATGGAGGGAATATTGTAGTGCAGATCGTTGTGCAGGAGATAAACTTCAATTTCGGCAAAAATCTTGTCCTCGTCAAACTGGATGGCGCGACCGATGATCAGGCGCGCGCCGGCAAAAATGCGATCGAAGCACGATAAAGCCAGCTTCTGAGCCGTCTTGGGTATAAGCCCAGGCGCATCACCGGCAACTTCCAGCGCGACTATCTTACCTGTGCTGCCAGTCGAGGACAAGTCCCATACACTTTGCTGGCCCAGAAACGTGATGATGGCGGTGTAAAAATGTGGCGTGAACCCCAGCATGGCCAAAATCAGCCACGCTGCAACCGCACCGTCCAAAATTTTTCTGAAAAACTTTTGCATGATCGCCGAAATCACTGCCTGCATGGTGCAACTAAAGCCGCGACGGTCGAGGGACGAATTTTAGATTGTCCTCAAACTCGAAAAGCATTGATTGAAAATTACGAAACTCTTGCCAGAAAGGCAAGCGAAATTGCCTGAGAAATAGAAACCGAGAGTCCCACTCCACAAAGAATCGGAACTCTCCAGTTCGATAGGCGCGATGCCGGGGTTTGCTCTTCAAGAGGTCACGATCCGAAACGGGTTAAGCAATGTACACATCGTGCGGAAAATAACGTTTGTAAACCAGATCGGAAAAACGCGTCGCGTCTTTTTGATACGGGTTGATTTGGTGCCGATAAAAATGCGCCTCGATCAACCGGTGCGCCGCCACCCAATCCCGCGCGGCTTCGAGCTGCAGCAATAATTTTTCAAGCCGCGAAGCAATCCTTTAAAAACCAAGAGATTGCTTCGGCAAAAAACGCCTCGCCATGACTGTAATTTTATCCCTAAACGAGTATATCGTCACCGGCAAGCGCTTTGAGGTTGTCAAAGATTTTTCATAAACAACGGTGAACAAAATACGAAATCGCTCAAAAAAAGTCAAGCGATTTATCTTGCAAAATTTTCAAGGGACGTGAACGCAAACCGCCGCAATTGCCGCTACTTTGTTTGAATTTGCCCAAGCGGCTTCGGAGTACCCCGGCTTTCAATATTTATAAGAAATCGAAGCGGGGCCATGCCAAAATCGTCCGGCCGTAGACATCGCGCTCCGGCAGACGGTCAAATCGCTGCGTTACTTCTCATCTATGACTTGCACGGGACACGGCGCTTTCGCCATGAGGTCGGCAACGGCCGAGCCGAAAAGAAATCGCGACAGGCGCGAGCGTTTGCGGCGCGTCACAATGACGAGATCGATTTTCTCGTGCTCGAGAATGGCCAAAGCTTCCTCCACCAAATTGCCCTGGCGGGAAAACGACCGCACCGGAATGCCCTTGGCGGCCGCCGCTTCTTCCACCTCCTGAATTTTCGTCTGCGCCTGCTCCTGATATTCCCGGCTCAACGCTTGGAGAAATTGTTCCGAAGGTTTGCCGCCAAGCCAGCCGTCTTCGGTGAGCTTGCGCGTCACCGTATGCGGCACTTCCGCGTCGAGCACGAAGAGCACGACCAGCTCGGATTTGCGCTCGGCGGCGATTTGCAGCGCCAATTCAATGCATTTCGGCGAGCGGCGCAAGAACGACAACAGCAACATAATCTTCGGCATGGCGAGAGCTCTCATTTAACTCTTGCAACGAAAAGAGAACTGCAACGAACAAATAACGCTTACCTTTTGCAACAAAAAGGGAACCGCAACAAAAAAAGCAAAATGCGAATAACTTCGTCGACCATGCTTTCAAGTTAGCGTTATCGATATTACAAAGCTCATCTCGATGACATCATGATAAATGGAAAACCAGCAGCCAGCGACCAGCAACAAGCAACCAGATCACGGTACTTGAAACCCAATCCACGGCCAGATAAAATAAATCGACAAATTAAAAATCAACCACCCGATTGGAAACAAGATTAGCCCGGTGCGCATCGTGTCCCGAATGTTGAGAAATCCGGAAGAAAACGCGATGGCGGTGGCCGGGGTGCCCAGCGGCAACATGAAGCCTAAACCGCTGGGAATGGCGACGACCATGGTCATAATTCTTGGATCGATGCCGAGGTTTTGGCCCATGCTCAACGCCACCGGCATGAGCAGCGCCACGACCGCGGAGTTGCTGAGCAATTCCGTCAGCGCGATGGACAGAAATGACATCGCGGCAATCAACAGCACGGGCGACTCGACAAACGCTCCGAGCGTGTTGCGCGCCAGCCATTCGGCGCCGCCGGTTTTTTCCATGGCGTAGCCCAAACAGATGGCGCCGCCATACATCAGAAAAACTCCCCAGTTCACGTCCTCCTCCACTTCACGCCATTCGGTAAGTTTGAGCGCGAAGGCGACAACGACGGCAACGATGGCAATGTTAGCCAATCCGAATTGCTCACCCAAAACCATCCAGGCGATAATCGTCCCCAAGGTCAGCACTCCGACGCCAATTTCCCGCGGCCGGATCGGCCCCAACTCCTGCTGGCGGCGCTCCAGCATGGCTTGCACATTTTCAACATTGGTGACTTCGGGCGGATAAAGCAAGAGGTATAAAACATAAGTCGTCACCAACAGCAGCAAAGTCGTCGGCAACGCCGCCAAAGCCCACGGTGTAAAGCCTATCGTCAGTCCGGTGGCTTCGCGTAACATGCCCACGGCGAGAGGCGCCCGTGCGCCTCCTAAAAACGTGGTGATCCCGCCGATGATGCAGCCGGCTGCCAACGCCAAGAAAATGGCTTTGCCGAACCGGCTCGTGCGCGGTGACAGACCGAGGCAATCCGCGATTTCGATCACGATGGGAAAAAGCATGGCCGCAACCGCATGTTCCGACATCCAGCAGGAGAGGAAAGCGGACAAAATCAATATGCCGAGCAAAAGCACGCGGGGCGAGGCACCAAAGCGCCGCAATACCGTTAGCGCAATGCGCCTCGACAGGCCGCTGCGCATGAACGGCGACGCCAGAATAAAAGCGCCGAGAATGAAAAAAACTGCCTCATTGCCAAACAACGCAAAAGTGGTTTTGGTATCGAGCACCCCGGTGAGCGGAAACAAAATCACCGCCAACAAGCTGGTGATCATCAGCGGGATGATGTTGGTGATGTAAAAAAAGATGCAAACGACAAAAATGGCCACCGCTTTCATGGCTTGTGGCTGCAAATCGGCTGGCGCCGGCATGGAAGCGATCAGCCAATATAGGAACCCCGCTATGGCAAACGCCGCCAATCTTCCGGCATGTCGCCACAGCGGGTTGCGAAAAGTGGAAGCAAGGAACCGGTTCATGAAGACGGCAAATTTCTCCAATCGATAAACTGCTCGCGCTTCAAGGGTTGGCAGATGGGGCAAAAAAACGTGTCGAAGCCGCGCACGCCGGCGCGGCGGATTTTCGTGCCGCAACGCGGACAGGGCTGGTCTTTGCGGTTGCGCACGCGCACGTGATCCCGCGCTTTCACGTGCAGCGGCGGATTGGCTTTTTCCACTTCGTCGATGCCCCAGCGCATCACCTCGATGACGCACTGGTGCAGCTTGGCAATCTCCGTCGCGTCGAGTTGGTAGCAAAATGTTTTCGGATGGATGCTGGCGCAAAACAGAATCTCGTCTGCATACGCATTGCCGATGCAGCTCACCACGGCTTGATCCATGATCAAAACGCGAACCTGCTGGCGGGATTTTTTTATTTGCTGCTGAAAATATTCGAGCGTGAATGCGGGCGCGAGCAGATTCGGCCCCTGCTCATTAAACTTGGGAATTGGGCCGTATTCTCCGCGGCGCGTGAGATAGACTTTCCCCATTTTCTTGTCGTCAAGATAGTGCAGGCCATGGCGCGCCGCACCGCCGCCTGCCGGCTCACATTCCAAGGAGAGCGCCAGTCCGGTTGAAGTCTTTTCGCCGGGCTTCGTCCATTGAAAGCGTCCGGCGAGCATCGGGTGAATAACCAGCTCGCGTTCTTCGGAGAGCGCAAAAGCAAGGAAAGGACCGTGCCGGCGGATTCCGGCAAATTCAGCGCCGGTCAATGTCGCCACAAAATCGCCCGGCAGGAGCATGCGAATCACAATCGGTTCTTTGACTTCGACGCCGGCAATCCGCTGCCCCGTTAGTAACGGGAGCAGGCGTTTTTCGAGATAAATGAGGTCGGGTAGTTCGGGCATAAGAATAATCAGTTGTGATGCGAAAAAACAATGGTAGGAATATAGCAAAACGGCGGGGTGAATGCAAGATTAAAGATTGCGCCGTCTGAACAAAATCTTAAAAAATCGTGCGGCTGCGCAAATATTGTCAACCTGCAAAGGCAAGGGAAATAAACGCGGAGCACAAAATTCTAGCGCGATGGAGCTAAAGCTCTGCGCTCCGGCCCAATGTGCGATTCAGTGTCTATTTATACTCATTTGGGGTTAAAACTTAACTAAGTTGAAGTCATTGCGAGGCGTCCCGCTTTTCAGCGGGACAATCTCTTGGTTTTAAAAGGATTGCTTCGCTGAGAAACGCTCGCAATGACATTACTAACCAACCTGCAACGAGTATACTACCGAGGGGTTTCAGTGCCGGCTTTGTCGAGATCATTGGCCGCAATGATGCCGAGGTTTGCAATGGCCTCGTCATTGGAGAGGCCGAGCGAGCTATGGAACAAGACACCCTGCATGGCCAAGCCGACGTCTTTGCCGTCTTTGAGCAGCTCGGCTTTCAATTCGGAGGTCTTGATCGGCGTGCCGACGATTTTAAAGCCGGTGTAGCCGGTGACAATATACCAATAATTCTGTGAGTAAATGACACCGTCAATCAACGCATCATATCCGGGCCCGGCTGATTCGATGGCGCGATCCACCGCTTCTTTCAAATTCGGCGTGCCAAGCGGAATCATGATGAGCCAATAAACGCCGTCCTTTCCTTCGACGCGATTACCTTTGCCGGTGTCTTTTACGCGCAGTTCCATTTGCTTCGAGCTGACGACGGTGAAATCCAGCACGCGCTGCGTGCATCCACCGAGCAGAAAAAACACCGAAACCGCCAGTAAAAGCGAAACTGCAATGGTTTTGCTCAGTTTCATAAAACTTCCTCCAAAAATTAGATGGTGAGTAATCCAAAGGAGTAATCTCATGTTTTTAAAGATTGCAACCTCGAATCGCAAGACCCGCACGCCGGCGGGGGTGAGCGTGAATGAGACAACATAGTCGTGAAAAGAATCTCCGCAATAATCAAGCTTGCGTCGTTTAAAATTTTGTCGTAAATTGCAAAGGTCAATTGCATGGATTATCGATGAAACAAAAAAGCCGTCTCTTCTTCATCACCTCGTGGCTGGTGCTGCGCTTGCGGTGGTCGCTGGCGTTTCTGCGGATATCAGCTTCGAATGGAACCCCGCAACGCTTGTGGGCGCAGCCGGGGATTATTCTTTTCTCCCGCCAACATTTGCGCTTTCCGATGGATCGCTGGAACTTTGACGAGGAGCGTAGCGCTTACCTGTGTTTCCCCCCACCCGAGGAACCCTACGGGCATAGCCTTCTGCGCGTTTATCACTTGCCTGATATTTCTCACAACTAAATTCTGCGAGCCAGACTGGCAGTCTGAGTCATGCCCATTTCTTCGTCTCCGAATTTGGCATAAACCGTGAGGTCACAGGCTGCTCAATACAAATAAAGCCCAGTCGGGCCGACTGGGTTACGGGCCGCCGCGCTTGACGTAGACCGTGTCGGTCACCGTCTGCTCGATGTAGATCACGTCGTAAACCGGCTTATCAACGTAAACCGTGTCGGTGCGCGTGTAAAAAATCAGGTCGTGCGCAAATTGGTCCCCCCTGCCCGGCGGCTTCTCCAGTTCTTTTTGATTGTGGAATCCCCAAATGTACAGCGCCGCGGAGCCGTTGTCTGAGCCGTCGAAATCGAACTGCAACGTCAACTTTTTGCCGACGTAATTCCTTTCCAAAAGACGAACCAGGCCGGCAAACATGTTCTTGGCCGCTTCGTATGGCGTCTTCGCGACAAATTCGCCGCGCTTGGTCTTGGAGCCGACAACGGTGATGAAATTGCTGCGCTGCCAGTTGCGCATCACGGCGAGCGCCGTATCTGACTGGCTCAAATTATAGATCTGCTTGGAGGGATAAACCTCGAGCACGTCCTTTTCGTTAAAGCCGTCGCCGAGAATGTCGATCACCTCCATGCTGTCGATTTTGTCTTCGGTGATGAAGTATTGATCGACAAAGAATTTGATCGTAGGCCTGTCTTTAATCGTTGCCACCGGCACGGTTTTGCGCGTGACGAGCACTTGATCGGTGAATTGGGCAGCCGCCGGCAGCGCCCAAATCGCCATCAAGAACAGCGCTACCCCCAATTCCCCAACTACCGTCTTTTTTTTGCGTTTCATAGCCATACCTCGTTATGCTTTAATACTCTGTGTCTAATCATTAGTGCTCTTAACTTTGTCGAAGTAGAATTTCGCCTTATCCGGTTTGCGCAGACGGCGGTAGCCATCCACCAGCAGCTTGTAAAGAGCTTGCAATTCAACGGGCGTCAATTGTGAAGCCAGTGCCACCGCCTTCTCGCCATTCGTCACCATCAGCTCGGGGTTTCCTCTCGCTAGTTCGGTCATCGACAAATAGCTTTTGCTACGGCCCCTCCAATTAACCTCGACCGACTGCGAAAAGTAGGTGTACGCCAGCTTCCGGTCGCTGCGCAACGTATCGCTTCCCAGGTTATGGCACATCGTGCCGTACGTGTCGAAATATTCTTTATAGGTTGTGTCGAGCGGCGCGCCCGCATCATCCTTGGATATATTTCGGACGATCTCGTACAGACGCGAAACAGCGCTCGCTTTGCGGTTGAGGGTGGCATACTCAATGCGCGCATAAACCCAGCTCATCTCGTCTTGCGTGCGCTTGGTCTTCAGCGTGCGGGTGATCAGCTCTTCGTAAATCTTGCCGGCTTCGACCAATTTGCCTTGATTGGCCAGCGTATTCGCCGAATCGCGCATCACCGAGCCGAAAATATTGCCGTCATCCCAATTGATCCACTTGATATAAGAATCCGCGGCGTCCTGAAATTGCGGCATGTGGGTCAGCTCCTTGAGCCGGTGCAAGCTCTTCAAGGCGGTTGCGGAATCGAACAGCTTGATCGCCGCTTCCCCTTGCGAGTAAATCGCGTAGAAAAGGATGGTTGTGTCCGTGGTGGCCTCCACCGGCAATGCCGGATTCGCGACGCGCTGCGGGTTGACCTCGGCCGAGGCCAAAAGCACTTCTTCGCATTTTTTGAAATTATCCAGCGCCTCCGCCCACGCTTGCGCCACCAAGTAGGTCGATCCCATATTATAGTAATGGATATATTCACCGGGTTCCAAGCGCACCAAAGCGCCCTGAATGTGCAGAGCCTTATCGAACGACATCTCTTTCGGAAACCGTTGAGCCAACAATTTATAAGTCAGGGCCAGATAATTCTGCACCTGCGTATTGTAGGGGTTCAGTTGCACCGACTTCTCCAAGATGCTCTGGGCTTCCTTCAAATTATAGCTCGCCTGAATGATCAAACGCTGTTCCTGGGTGCGGTCATAGTTTCGCAGATTTTGTGCGGCTTCATTCAATTTCATGACGCCGGCAATCGCCTGCTTCGTAGCGGTCAGGGAATCGTCTTTGCTGACGGACTTGACCGGCGATTTTTTGGCAGCGTCGAGAACCGCCCACAGCGAATCGCTCACGACGTAATGCCGCAGCCCTTGCTCAAAAAGCGCCTGGGCCTCGCGCTCGCGCTTCATGCTCACAAACAAGCCCGAGGCGATGGAATCCGCCCGTACCGCCACGATCGGCGTGACGCCCGGCGGCACTTTGACGGCGCGCTTGCCATCAAAGCTGCGAACGGCGGGGCCGGTGCTGCTGCAACCGGCAATCAAAAATAAGAGGGAAATCAAACCGAGGAAACTAAAACGGCGTATTTTCATGGTTGGTTCTGTGCTCCTGTTTTATTCATTTTCCACCACGACAGGAAAATGTTATAAAAACGATCCGTTTCTTGTCTGGTCGGTCTTTCTTCCAGCATGCTGATGGTGTTGACTTCCTTTTCTTCGTCGCGTCCGGCGATGCCCTTGCTCAGAAAAAAACTTTGCTGGCGGAAACCGGTGTCGCGCAAGCATGTGGCTTGGGCGCTGTCGCCCTGCACGACCAACAACAGGCCGAAGTCTTCCGAAGCTTCGTTGCACAACATGAACAGATCATAAGCGGTCGTCCCGACTTCGATGCTGACGCGCGAGGTGACGTCGCTGGGCTTGTAGCGCATGTAGCTTTTCAGCGCCGGCGTGAACTCGTAGCGATTGCCCTGCATCCAGGTGGCCAACTCTTGGAAAATTTGCCGCAAATCCCGCTTCAAATCGGCCTCGCCAAAATTTTTCGTCGTAATTTTTTCGGCTTTGGTATTCACAACTTTTTGGCCGGTGACGGAGCCGGCGCGTCCGCTGGAGTACCCTCCTCCGCTCGGGACACCGCTAAGCCCACCACTCGAAGCGTTGAGGCTGGGACCAACGGGAAGGCCATTCATTCCTCCAGTGCCCGGTGGCAGCTTCAGAGTTGGCGGAGCCACCGGCCCGCTCCCGAGGCCATTGCCACCACTTGTGCTACCGAATCCACCCACACCGATATCAATATCGGGCGCGCCCTTCTTGGCAACGATATTCGACGAGAGTATGCCGCCTGTACCACCACCATTTGGCGCAATGCCGGTTTGATGCGCCAGCAGGTCACTTACATCCACCACTGGGACGTCCGTCGCGGAGGCATCGGCCGGCAAATCAGAAGCCATTATCGTACTCGGCAGGTTGTCCGGAAGCACTTGGACGTTCACCAGATTGTCGGCCTCGGTCGTGATGTTAAGCTCGTGTTTAGGGTTGCCTTTCTGGCGTTTGGCCGGCTCTTCTTCCTTCGCCGGCTCCAATTCCGGGTAGTTGATGAGCTGTACCATGACCTGCCGCACCTGCGCTTTGTCGCGATTCAGATACAAAAAGGTGAAGAGGCTCGAGAAACTAACAAACACTGCAGATATCAACCCATACACCACGCGCATTTGGGGACGTCTCTTGAGCTCCGAGCGCCTGAAATCAAGGAGATTGATGCGCTCAGCAACAAAAAGCCAGTTCAGGAAATGCGCCGTGCTCGCCAGCGCCAGCCTGATTTGGCGGACGATCAGGCGCGGATCTTTCAGGCCGCGGATCAAAGCGGCGACGACCGTGCTTGCCCATTTGGCAACACGATCTGCCAACATCTTGAGCAATCCCGGAGCCGGCGGCGGAATTTTCGCCAGTTCTTCAAGCTCAAGCGCGGCCAACAAAGGCCGGGGAGCCTGCGCCGCCCAAACCCGCAAGGTGGCGACTGCTATTTCGGCAGCACGAGCAAATTTCCGGCGCGTCAGCTTGTGACGCTCCATCTCATAACGATTGAAAAGGAAGCTTTTAAAAGCATCACTGTAAGCCGCACCGTCGTCATGTTCGATCACGGCGCCGGGATGATCGACCCGATAGCGCAAGATATCGATGGTGATTTGATCTTCGCGAGAGCGCCGGCGCCTCGGCAATTCCGCCGCCGGTCGAGCCGGCGTTTTCCGGCGAATTTTAAACAAAGCCATCAAATTTCTTTTAAGGCGGCGGCGCGCCTTATGAAAGTAAGTGCGGCCGGTCTTTCGCAATTTTGAGGTAGCTTTCATAAAAGTTCGCAAATTCACGTAAAAGCTCTTATTCAATCTGCCTTAATGAACCAGTATCGTCGCTTTCGTTTTCGGATTCGGCTTGAATTCTCTCTGCCGCGAAATCTCGATGTTGATGCGCCGGTAGTCGCGGCTGACGATAAGCGGTTTTTTCGGCGCGGTATAAACCTGGCCGTCGCCGGACCACCAGCGCAGGTAATAATAATACGTCCCCGGCAAAGGAACTTGCTCGCTCTCCGGCAGTTTCCAATCCCAAACATAATAGCGCAGCCACTGTTTTCCGCCGGAGGTGGTGAGAATCTCCTTGCCGTCGGCATCTTCCAAAATAAACTTCCACGACACCGGCGACCACGGCAGGTCTTCTTTGATATTGAGCTCGAATTTAAAGGTGTCCGGCGGCGTCAAGATGTTGCGATAGAAAAACTCCGGCGGCAGCTTGCGGCCGCCCAATTTTCCCGCCTCCGCCAGGCGCGCGGAATCGCGCACGGCGATTTCAACCCGGTCGGTCAACTCGCCGAAAAGCGACAGATACTTCAACATCAAGTACGCGCGCTTCCCATCCGCCGGAATGACGATGCGAGTGCGAAAATCCGGCTCGTGCATATGCGCCGCCACCTTCTGCAAAAAGTCGAGATATCTCGTCGTGTGATCCTTCTTCATCGCGTAAATGAGCGCTTCGCGGTCCGTGGGAATCTCGAATTGTCGGACGGCGCTCTCCGTCGCTTCAATCCTGTTTAACAGCCGTTTCGCGCCGATTTTGGGCAGCTCGGGCTCGAGGCTGTCCGACGAAAAAAAGAGATCTTTCGGCAAATCCGCCAATGCTGCGGAGTCGATGTCGGATCGGATCGTACGCCGAATTAATTTGTCCACATAATACAAAGTATCGAAAGCCGATTCCACCACGAAAGCCGTCGCCGGATTGATGATCGGCTTGCGCGCGAGTTCCGGCTCCAGCCATTCCGCCTCGTAGAGCGAGCGATTGCGCTTGAAATTGAACACCAAACCCAGCTCGTGCGAGCCGCTGCTGGCGAGACGCAATTCGTTGACCGGATAATTGTAGCGGTAGCTCAGGCTCACGCCGCGCATGACGTAAACCAAGCCTTCGAACGTGGCCGCCTCGCGGCCAAAGCCGAGGCGCAGCAAGCCCAGATCGGGGCGAAAGCTTTCAAACGCGATCGACGGCAAGGTTTCGCCTTCATCGCGCGCCACGCCGAGCAGCGCGCGAAAATGCCCCAGGCCGACCACGGCGCCGGCGTTGAAGCCGAGCGGCATGCGCGCCGATTTGTAGTCAACACTGAGGTCCGGCTGCGTGAGATGCGTGACGCTAAACGCTAATGTTACGTAGCGATTCGGCACGGCGGCCACGCCGATGCCGACATCCGGAAAGACCCATTTGGAAAGCCGGTTGAACAGCGGGTCGTCTTCAACCTCGACGTTGAATTGGCTGCGGTCAAATGAACGGTTGATGAACCCGAGATTCACCGCCACGGCGATTTTCTCGTGGACTTTTTTTCCGATCATCGCATTCATGGCGACGGCATTGAACAACGGCGTTTGCAAAACCTGGCCTTGCACGCCGTAGCCCAAACCGCCGAAACTGCCAAAGCTGCGGTTGGAAGTGGTCAAGCTGAAATAACTATTCCGCAGATCGAGGCCGCCCTCCGAAACGCCGAGGTGCAAAACTTTGCTGCCCAGGGTGAAAATGGGATCCTGCCACACCGCCAGCGCCGGATTGACGAGGCCGGCGCGCGCATCGCCGCGATCCGCCGGGTTGGCGATGATCAGGTTCTGCGCGTTCGCCGCGCTCCACCCTGCCAGCAACGCAACAATGGCGGCGACGCAAAAGATGAATTGGCAAGTTGTTCTTTTCATATTTTTGCAAACCTCAATAACTCAAGCGGAACCGTTTTCGTCAGTGGTTGCCTGTGTTCGTCCCTTCTATCCGCAGCCGTCCGCGCGTCACCGGATCAGCACGATCACGCCGCTGCCGACTTTTTTGCCCTGGTCTTCCAGCAACCACACATAAGCGCCGGGCGGCATCAAGCGGCCGCGGCTTTCGTTGTCATAGCCGTCCCAAGCAATCTCGTCGCCGCCATTATCGGGCCGACGCAGCACACGAACGGCGATGCCGCGCAGATCGTAAATTCTGAGCACCGGCGCCACCATCTTGTAGCCGGGGAAGTGAATCTTGGCGAAATCATTTTTATCATCGTCGTTCGGCGTAAACGCGTTGGGGCGCGCGTATACTTCGTCGTCGATGCCGAAGCCATGCAACTCGACGGGGATGACTTTTTCGCGTTTTATACCACTACTGTCACTGGTGACATAAAGATTAAGTTCATCGCGACGCTCACCAGTGCGGGTTGGCCTGAAAGTGATTTCAAGATATTGTTTTGCCTTCGGCGTAACTTGCGGCAACGAGTCAGGCGTGACGGTGAAATCTCGTTCGTTGTCGGTCGAATTCTGCTCGTTCGGCTCGGACCGCAATACCTTGACAGACAGGAGGGCTGCCGGATCACTGCAGTTGAGCAAACCAAGGCGAATGGTCTTCTCTTTGCGACGATATACTTTGCCAAAATCTAATTTTGACGAATCAGGCTCGAGACATATCCCGCCACTTGTAACCTCTCCTTTCAACTCGACCACCGTGGGATTTGCCTTAGGATCATCGTTGAAAATTCTCAGTTCCCCATTTTTTTCACCAAAGTCGATGCCCCGGAATAAAACATTCACCGCTTTGGATTCACCTGGTTCCAACCGGAAAGAGGTTTCGCTGCCTTCGCAAAGCTTAAAAACGTTGGCCGGGTCGATCAGTTTCGAGTCTTTGGTCAATTCCAGAAGTCTCAAGTTACTAACAACAAGAGTTGAACAGCCATTGTTGAAAATCACCGCCGGCCGACACTCCGTCTCTTTGCCCAAAACACCCACGAACTTGATAGAATCAGGAGGCAGCAGAACAAGTTCCGGCCCATCCGACTTTTTGTGGCCGAGCAACTCGGTGTAGAAAACATCTTTCTCTTGCGACTGGTACTTGGTTTTAATCACCAATTTATCATTGCCGGGCCGGGCCGGGCCGTCTTTCTTTGGCTTAAAAGTGATACGAATGTTCATAGACGAATCCGGTCCCAACCGTATTGGCATTGCACTCGAAATGGCAATCGAATCGGGGAGAAAGTAATCTTTGCCCGAAGCCAGCTTAAGCGAAACAATCTCCACATCGGCGTTTGGGTGCTTATTTTTCAATGTGCATGTCAGTGTCTTGGAATTGTCAGCGCAAGTATCGCCAAAATCAATCGTGTCACAGGCGGCCAAGATGCCTGTCACGCCGTTGCCGCGCAATTGCACCACGAACGGTTGCTGCGTCGGATCGTCGCTCCAGATATTCAAGCAAGCCGCACGCTCTCTGATGTCGGTTCCTTGCGGACTAAACTCCACATCAAAATTCAATTTGCCATTAGGAGCAATCGTGTAAGATGAGTCAGGATTATTCAGGAGACGGAAATCTGCAGAATCCGCACACATAATCCTCATCTTGTCGATACGCAGATCGCAATGGCTATCACCATTTACGGTGTATGTCTTCGTACTCGTTTTGTCGATACCCGTATCCGGAAAGCGCAAAGTATCAGCGCCGGCAATATGCGGCGCGATACCGCGGCCACGCAACGGCACAACGATGTTCGAATCATTGGCCGCGTTACTCACGAGCGTCAACGTTCCATTATATTCCACCGTGTCCAGCGGCGTGAAAATGACGCAAATCGCCGTGCTGTCGCCCGGCTTCAATTGAAACTCGCCGGCTTCAGTCTGGAAAATCGGATGCGGCGCAGCAATGACCTTGTCGACAATCAAATCGCTCTTGCCTCGATTCCAGACCTTGACGCAAAGGGTGGAATCTTCGCCCAAACACACTGGCGGGTAACCGAGCGACTGCGGCACCACCTCGATCACCGGTTCACCGATGCCGTTGCCATTTAGTTTCACCCTGAATTCAGGCCGCAACGGGTCATTGCTCTTAATCACTAACTCAGCTTCCCGTAAACCCGGTTCTCGCGGCTGAAATTCCAACGTCACGCGGTAGAAACCACCGGGGGCAATGGTCGGCATGAGGCCGTCCTTCACGCGAAAATCGTTCGGATGTTTGCCCTCGATGTGCATGCTGATAACGACGAGCGGGCACGTGCCCAAATTGTTCACAAAATAGAAATTACTGCGAATGCTATCCACCTTCGTCGGCAAAAAGGTCAGTTCGCTGAACCCATCGATCTCCGACGCGCCGCTTTTGCCTTCTAACGCGACTTCGTAAGCTTTACCATTTTCCGCATTATTATTGGTCGCGTTGCCGAAGATTTGCAGCTTCGCGCTGTACATGCCGGCGTACGGCGGCGCGAACGACACCGTCAGGGTTTTGCTCTGCCCTGGAGCCAGAGAAAAACTATCTGCTGCGGTTGAGAATATTCCATTTTTCGGTTGCACGCGCACCGAATCCACTTTCAAGAGAGCGTTGCCTTTATTAGTGACCACCACCGACAAGTCAGCGGTATCTCCTAAACACACGACGCCGAAACGATACTGCAGCGAGTCGGTTCCAACGACGGTGCGGACACCTTTGCCGCGCAGCAGAACCACCACCGGGTTCTCGTCCGGATCGTTGCTGAAAATCGACAGCGTATCGTCGTAAGCACGCTCTTCAGTCGGCGTGAAAGCAATGATCACTGCATTCGAGTCATTACATTCCAAAGAAAATTCATCCGTCTCGGTAGTAAACGCGGGAGAGGAAATCATTAAGCGATTCACGACCAAAGTAGAATCGCCAAAGTTCTTGACTGTAACTGCCAATTTTTTACTGTTCTCAACCGCAACAGAGTCAAAATCAAGTACCAACGGTTTAACCTCGATGTCTGGTTGTTTCACTCCACGACCACGCAACTGGACGACAAACGTCGACTTATCCGGATCGTTGCTCACGATAAGCAAAGTGTCGACAAAATCACCAGGACTCGTTGGCGTAAATTTCAGTGTCACTTCCAAATTGCCGCCTGGCGGTATCACCTGCCGGCCGGTCGGAGAATCAACCGTAAAAATGCCGACGGGGTTCGGCAAATCAACCACCAAGTTACAGCTCCCCTCGTTGCGAATCACCAAAGTCTCCATGGCCGAATTGGTCTTGCCTGCACAGGTTTGAATTTCGACTGTGCCAAAGTCCGCCACCGTGGGTGAGACGGCAATAACCGCCGCGCCGCTTTTGCCTTCGAGCGCGGCCTCGTAAGCTTTGCCATTTTCGGCAGTATTATTGGTTGCGTTGCTAAAAATCTGCAGCTTCGCGCTGTAAGTGCCCCTTGCCGGTGGCGTGAAGAACACGGTCAGAATTTTACTCTGCCCTGGAGATAGAGAAAAACTAACTATAGCGGTTGAGAAGAGGCCATTCTTCGGTTGCACTCGCACCGAATCCACCTTCAAAATGGTGTTGCCAATGTTGGTTACCTTCACAGATAAACTATCTATACCATCTAAACAAACGGCGTCAAAACGATACTGAAGTGAATCTGTCGTGATGAGGGGTTGGTCGCCTTCAACTACCCCTTCGCCGATCAACGCAATCTTCAGCGGATTGCGCTTGGGGTCGTTATTAAATACGAGCAACGTGTCGATATGTCGGCCAACGGTGTCCGGCGCAAAGATGACCGGGATATTGGCAATATCTCCAGCCTTAAGTACCTTGGGCACCACGAAGGCGCCTAAAGAAAAAGCCGAGGCTTTACCGCCCTTGATCTTCAGTGAGTCAATCCTGACATCACAACTATCGGCATTCCAAACCCGGGCATTCTTTTGAATTGACTCATGAACCTGGACCGTGTCAAACGCTACGCTATCCTCGCTGGCAATAATCGGTTGTACGACTGTCCAATGTATAAAACGATTTACCGGATCTTCATTGACGGCGTTTGACCGTACCCTCACGCGCACTGCGAAGTTATTCGTTTGCTCGGCTGCGTCAAAAGAGAAAACACAGTTCTCTTCTCCCGGCTTTAAAAAAAGCGGTGCCGCAAAAATTCGGCTAAACGAATTTTGCGATGTTTTCAATGAACCAGGTTTTAGAGGAATAAGCACAAACTTGACCGAATCAACCCGCAAAACACAATTACCGACATTGATAACACAAACATTGGTCACACCCGTTTGCCCAAGACAAACATCTCCAGAGTCCGAGGGAGTGGTTTTGATTGCAATCAGTGGCCCAATACCTTCGGCAAGCAACTTGACAACAACCGGATTTTCGTCGGGATCGTTGCTCCGAATTTCAAGCGTGCCAACAATCCGGCCGGTGTCCTGAGGAGCGAAAGCAATAGGTACCGCCAAGCTACCGCCCGGCAGCACCGGAAAAGGCGTCACCTGTGTTGTGGAGAAGGCCGTATCCGAAAAAATGAGAGAATTAACAAACAGTGTATCCATGCCCTTGTTTTTAATGGCCACGAACATTAAGCTGTCTCCACCTACGCAAACGGCGCCAAAATCAAGCGGGTTCGGCTCAACTGCAATATCCGGCCCGCTGCCAATGCCGTGCAAATAAAGAACGGCAGGTTTTTCATTCGCAGCCTGACTGAAAATCGACGCCGTGCCTGTGTCCTGGTATCTGGCAGTCGGACCGAAGCGCATGGGAAATTTCTCATTCTCACCTAACGCCACCATAACGAGCATATTACGCTTGGAAGCGTTCCCATTCGGATCGTTGCTGTAGATAAGCAAAGAGTCGATGAAAACACCTTGACCAGGCGGCATAAAAGCAACGTCCACGCTTTTGCTCTGGTTGCACTCAAGAGAAAATTCCAACGGCTCGGTGGAAAAATTTTTGGACTTGATGACCAAACTGTCTACCGACAAACGCTCCGCGCCGAGGTTTTTAATCGTGACCGACAAGCGTTTGTTTGTGCCAACTGAAACTTTGTCAAAATCAAGCGTGTCCGGGGGCGTAAGCGCAATAGCCGGCGCCGCGATGCCGCGGCCATGCAAGCCAACAAGCAAAGGCGATTTATTCGGAACATTGTTCGTGATGCGGAAAGTACCCGCAAACTCGCCTAACAGACTCGGCGTAAATTTCAGCTCGACTTTCAAGCTGTCGCCGGGCTTTATAATTTGTTGACCATGCGGCGAGACCACAACAACGCCGACGGTGTCAGGCAGGTTGACGACCAAATCGCAAAAACCCGTATTGCGAATGACGTAAAATCGTGTGGAAAAATTGGTATTGCCCGAACAGGTTTGGACTTCAACCGAATCAAAATTCACTGCGGTAGCGCCGGCAATATCAACCTCACCACCGCTGCCACTTACAGTCACCGTTACCGGAGTCTTATCAGGATCGTTGCTGAAGATCGACAACGTGCTGTTGTAGTCAATAACAGCAGTTGGAGAAAATCTTATATCAAGGAGGGTTTGCCCTCCCGGTGGAATGACCACAGGCAAAGGCGTAACGACGACAAACGCCGCATTAGTGCTCGTGGTGTTGATGATCGTCAAATCCGCGCAACCGGTGTTGGAAACAGGCAGGGAAAGGGTTACAGTGGTGTCGCGGCAAATCGTCCCAAAAGTGAGAGGCGTCGTTGCCACCGAAATGTCAGGTCGAGCCAACGCCGCGCCGCGCAAGCTCACGTCGAATTGCGATCGATCCGGATCATCACTGAAGAGGCGCAATGTTGCCGTTTGCAAACTGCACTCAGTCGGGCCAAACCGTAACCGCACTGCCAAGTTATCGCCAGCTTTGATCGTTTGGGGAAACGACGGCGCGAGCACAGAAAAGACGGAGGCCGTACCACCAACAATCTTCAAGCTATCGACACGCAGCGTACACTCGCTGTTGTTACGAATGAAGTGGATTTTTTCGGAAATTTGATTGATTTCCGGGGAATCGAACGCGGCTTCTCGATTGCCGGAAATTTGGGGCGTCTTCGCCGTGGCCGTGAAAATCGCTGGCGATCCGCTCAAGCCATCGGAAGCAACTTCCAATTCCTGTTTTCCCCGCGCCAAGCCCAATTGCCAAAGCGCGCGCGCGATGCCATTGCCGTCCGTCGTGCCATTTAGAACAGTGACTTGTCCGCCGCCGGAGAGCACGCGGAACTCAACCGCCCGGCCCGGAAAGACATTGCCATATTGATCCAAAACCCTGGCGCGAATCGTATCCGCCACCGGGGTGCCGACACATGCTTCCAAGTTGTCGGAAAGTTTCACCAAGCTATCAGCGCGCGGCGGCTGGGGCCCAATGGCGTACAGCTTTCTGTCGCTGGCAACGTAGATCGTGCCGTCCGCGCCGATTGCCGGCGAAAAGGCGCAGCGCACTTCCGGCAAGGACCAGCGTAACTTGCCGGTAACCGAAAGCGAAGTCAGGCCAAGCCTGTCATTGACGATGTAAACGTAGTTGGAATCGTCGACCACCAATTCGGTAAGGTTTTTGGCACCTGACAAGCTAAAGATCCAGCGCTGGCTACCATCATGATTTAACGCCACAACGCCGCCGTTTTCAGCCGTGGCAAAATAAATGGCGCCGTCCTTGCCCATGGCCGGCATGGTGGAGCCTTTAAAGGAAGGATTTAGTGTTTGCTCCCAACGAATCCCCGGGGTGTTGCTGATCGCTCTAATGAAAGGTTTTTCCAACGCGGTTACATAAAAAAGCTCTTTCCCTTCAACCATCAACCCATTCAAAAGGCCCATATCAACGTTAGTGAACTCGAGCCGCAGCGTGCCATCCGGCTTGAAGCCTTTGAGAAATTCGCCGGCAACGACGTAAATCGTGCCGTCATTCGCAAGCGCGGGCCCGTTGCCCGGTAATTTCCCCAAAAAGACCTTCCACTTAAGTTTGCCCGCCGGCGTAATCGCGTAGAGATTGCAGTCATTCGCAGCGACGTAGATCGTGCCGTCGCTGCCGATATTGGCAGAAAAGCGAACCGGCCCACCCAGCTTCAGACGCCAACGCAAGCTGCCAATGGAATTGATTGCATAAAAAATATTCGTGGTCGAGCCAAAATAGAGCGTCCCATCTTCGCCGACAATCAGCGGCGCCACAAATTTCTCGGTGTCGGTGCCGGCAAAAACCCATTTCAGCACTCCGTTGGGCGTCACCGCATACAACGCGCTGTCAGCGTTGCCAGGCACATAGATGGTGCCATCGGGTGCCAGTACCGGCGAGCCAAGCGGGCCGGAGCCGAAATTCGCTCTCCATTTAACCTCAGGGAGAGCCGGACCTTTTGCCGGAGTAAACGCCGTCATCAGCGCGTTGTGTCGAAAAGCCGGCCACGCACTATTCGCCAGTTTCGATTGGGCGCGCACCTGCACTGAAGTTATGATACTGATGGCGATGATCAGCGCCACGCCTCTCGACGCCGTGCGTTTTGCAATCAAAGGATATACAACCATTCGCTCACGTTCGGGCATAGGATTACCCCGCGGTTCCGGAAATTAAATACCTAATATTCCCCGTTATTCTCAATCAACGAGCAATGGGGCGATTGACTTTTCAAACTTTTTTATTGCTGGGCCGAAATCCCGGCTCATCCTAGGGGGAGATCGGACCGATATACGGTCACGATGTCAGTGCGAGGGTGAAAGTCCGAGGACCGTTTGGAAGCGAATTTGGAGAGTTGAACCCGATCATCAGCAGATGCCTTATAGATGCCTTTTACGCCATCCGTTCATCAACGCAGAAAATCGGGATGTTCAGCCTCATTCACCTTACTAAATATAAGTGACATGACAGGCAAAAATCTAAGGGCCAATTTCAAAATTTTAACAAAAAAGGGCATACTTTGCATGTGTTAGTTTATATTGCCCAGCACATATTGGACCATTATCATTATAATAAATTAGAAAAACAAAAAAAGAGCGTTCAGCGTGTAAAAAACGTTCACACTATGATATCACCAAGCCAATAATATGACAATTGAGCCTCCTTAAAAAAGCAACCGGTCATTCCCGACCCCCTGCTACCCAAGGATGAAGTTAAGGCGAGTTGAAGAGGGGGAAACATTGATTAGAACAAATACGACCAACCATGTAAGAAATACACCAAGCACAAAGAGAAAGGTAAATAATCTCTGTGAATTTTGCAAGCTTAATTTAGAAAAAAATACCTCAGATAGGCCATAAAAAGTAAAAAATTTCATTGCCTTAACTTTTTCTGCACAAGGACGCAATATACCATTTCAGCAGGGCAAACCGCAAAGGCAGGTGTGTAGATGAGAATCAGTCGCACACAGCCCAACCACTCCCGCCAACACCACCTGCGAGCAACCGACGCAACTAAAAAATATGTAAAAAATATACCATTAACATACGCAAAAAGTTTCTCTTTTGCAATATTTTTTTTAACATGACTCAAAAATTTTTAGGCATCAATTCCACCCGCTCCACAGAAACCTCTTGCGATTTAGCGTGTGAGGTTTTACCTTTAACTTTGCCGGCAGCCGGCTAAACATCGAAGTTTAGCATCAGACCATATAATGAGAGGAAATTACCATGCCTTCCTTCGATATCGTCAGCCAAGTCGATCTACAGGAAATCGACAACGCCATCAACAACACCAAGAAAGAATTGCAAGGCCGCTACGATTTCCGCAACACCAAAACCGCCATCGAACTGAACAAGAAAGACGGCGTCGTCACGCTGAACACCGAAGATGAGATGAAAGTGCGGGCGTTGCGCGAAATGCTGGCCGTGCACCTCGCCAAACGCAAGATCGATCCCCGCGCCCTCGAGTATGGCGAAGTGCAGCCCGCGCTCGGCAGCACCGTCAAAGTCGAAATCAAAATCCACCAAGGCGTGCCGTCAGACACCGCGCGCGAGATCGTGAGAATGATCAAAGACACCAAGCTCAAAGTGCAAGCGGCCATGCAAGACGACCAGGTGCGCGTCAGCGGCAAAAAGATCGACGATCTGCAAGCCGTCATCAAAATGCTGCGCGAAAGCACGATCAAGATTCCGCTGCAGTTCATAAATATGAAGAGCTGAGGGAATAGCGACGGGCGTAGGGCGAATGGCGATGAGCGCGCCCTTCGCTTCTCGCTCTTCACCCTCCGCTCTCAACGCCTTCAAAAAAAGATTTGCTTCCAAAACCGCTTGCGTGCCTGTGTCGCATTGGATGATTTTCGCAACGACGCTGCGACTAAAGATAAAGATTTGCAGCAGTGAGGGCAAATAATGTCATTTTCGTGAACCTCCTTGCCGCAGGCGGTACAAGTCCATAACTGCTGACTGTCGAATTGTCCCATGGCATGTTTGTGAGCCATAACACACCTTCCTTACTACCGAATTGTAAATAAACCCCGGTTATGAGTTAACGAGATCGCGCGCAACGGCCCTCAGCGACGAGCAAACCAATCCGCCGGCGCCGTCAACGATCCTAAGAGTCATTGTCTTAGCCCCTCATATTAATAAGACAAGCCGAAACGCAGTTTTCTCACACTTTTTCCTGGCCGACTTGAGATTTATTACGGGAATTAAAAGTAAAATACCGTTTTCCAGTGGGGACGTTCGGCTATGCCAGATATGAAACGCAAGCCATTAGCGGAGATTACGGAGTAGAATTTTGGCAGGGGATCAATCCAACACGGACAAACCGATGCGAACCGATTTGATCTACGCTTCGCGCGCCATGGCCTCTGCTATGGCCTGCCGGCCAAGATTTTCCATTCTTCCGCAGTTAAAATGATTCGGGAAGGGATGTCGTTCTTGAGCCCTTGCTGCAAAAACGCAATCCTCTCTTCAGTGGCGGGATGGCTCGAGAGAAAAGTCAACCACCGTGAGTCGCCTTCTTCCTGTTTGATTTTCTCGAATAAAGTGGCAAGGCCGCGCTGGTTCATGCCGGCTTTGCCAAGCGCAACGATGGCATACTCGTCGGCGGCGCGCTCCTCGGTGCGGTCATAAGCCAGATTCAACAGCATCTCGCTATTGTCGAAAAGAATCGCAGAAAGTCCGCCGGCATCGCCAACGAGAACCGAGGCGATAAAACCGATCATCGCCGTGCGCGCAATGCGCCGCAGGCCGTGCCGCAAATAAACGTGGCCGGCCTCGTGCGCCAAAAGGCCGAACAACTCGCTTTCATCCGTCATGGCCTCCAAAATACCGCGATAGACCACGATGTAACCGCCGGGAAGAGCAAAGGCGTTCTTCGTCTTCTCATCTTCAACAACGGCGATCTTGATTTTCCAGCTTCGGGTGGTATCAAAGGCTTGAATCACGGCGGCGCATTTTTCCAACACCCGGCGCGTTGAATCGTCTAACGCCCGCGGCCGGCTTGCCGCCAATTGCTCGAAGATCGTCCGCCCCAGTTTCTCTTCCATTTCATCGGAGACGAGCACCAGTCCGCGATCGATGATCGCATTGATCCCGTATTGGAGCATAAAGGCCAGAAACAGAATGAACGCGCCGGCCAGCAGCGCGGCCTTCGCTTTGGAAGACATGGCGGGCCAAAAACGCGGCCGCAAAAAATGATTGGCCCGCAAAGCCGCTTCCGCCTCCGTGCTATGCACGATAATTTCGCCCCCTGGAAAGCGCTCGGCTTTCACACGCAGATAGCCGTTTTGTCCGCGTTGCGCGATACGAAATTCGCCGAGAGGAGAGAAACTTCCGTCTCCTTCCCGGCGCATCGCCATCCCGGCCGCGTTGATCGTAATTTCGACGCGTTCTCGGCGGGAGGTTTGCCCGTCAAAAAGCGCCCCTGCACCATGCCATTCGCGCATATCAAAATCCCAGGTCAATATTCATATCGAGAGCTTCGGCAAACCCTTCGCCGCTCGCTGAAACGGTTTGTTGCGCCGTCTGCAAGATCCGGTCAACGTCGAACTCGCCGCGCAACTGGAGATGCTCGACAAAAAATTTCGCCGTCCGCACCTGCGCCCACGCCATGCCGATGCCAAGCGTGAACACGACGAGAAGGAGGTTCACCACCATCAACGAAAAATACTCGCCCGGTTGAATCTCGGCATGAAACTTTCCCTCGCCGATCTGGAGATGCTGAATATAATAATTGTACATTTTGGGGTACCACCAAAAATAATACACGCCGAGGGTGAGCAGCGTCAGAAAAAAGCCCGGCAAGGCCAGCTTGTAAAATTCCTTCTCGTCGCCGGTATAGCGAAACGGCACGTTGCCGAAGCGCAGATGATGGTAAATATACGCAAATTGCCGGTGAAAATAAACCGGCAGATAAAACCCCAGCGTAACGATTGAGAGCAGCAAATTCTTGAAGGCTTCGTTGGCAAATTCCGTTGCCGAGCCTTCCAAACGGAAATGAATCGTCCGGAAATTCGTGCGGGAAAAACGGTATCGCCGTGAGCTGAACATGGCGTATTGAACCAGGTAAAGGATCGCCAAGTACCACGCAATCATGACGATGATGGTCGCCATCTCATGGATCGGCGCCGTGGTCATCACGCCCACGATCAACCCCAGGTAGAGGCCGATGAAAATCACCATAGCCTTGAGATAGCCGAAAAAGATCTCCTTGCCGGTGCCGGTAAATGTGAAGTAGCCCTCGGCAAATTCGGTGTTGTCGTAAAAAAATTGGTAGACCTTCACTCTGCCCCAGGCGGCGTAAATCCCCAGAGTCAGCATGGTAAGAATCCCGTTCAGCAACAGCGTGCCGAAAAGCTCGAGACCTTCGCCGCGGAATGTGCCCGTGTAAGTGCGGAACGCCGGCGCCGGTTGCCAGCCAGGGTTTGAAGACGAAGGCAGAGAACCGCCGCTCGCCGGTGGCGCTTCGACTAAAGACAAAGCTTCGCGACAGTGAGGACAAATAATGTCGTTATCGCGAACTTCTTTGCCGCATGCGGAGCAAGTCCAAAGCTGCCGGCCGTCGTATTGCCCAATGGAACGTTTGTGAGCCATAAAACACCTTCCTTACTATTGAATTGTGCATAAATCCCTGTGATGAATTGACGAGACAAAGCGGTGACGCCCTTTCGTAATGAGAAAAATTTCGCCGGCGCCGTCGGCTATCCTCAGAATCATCGCCCCAGCCTGTCCATACTAATAAGACAAGTCAAAACGGAATTTTCTCACACTTTTTTTTGAGCGCGCTTATTTTTTGATGGAATTCGTCAATCCATGAAAAATGATCCCAAACCGGATTAGAAAAGCACGCGAGAATCGTCTCACCGCTTTATCCGTGTGAGTTTTTGATCCGCGTGAACTTTAGTTTTATGGCTTCCTGCACAACGCCTCTTTCTGCGCTCGTTTCATGCGTTTGATCGCCAACTCGCGCTTCGTCGCCGCGCTGCGGTTCGCCGCAGACTCCAGATACACCAACTTAACCGGCAGGCGGCTGCGCGTGTAACGGCTTGCCACACCGTCGTGATGCGCCTGCAAACGTTTGGCGAGATCGTTGGTGATGCCGGTGTACAAACTCCCATCGCGGCAGCGCAGAATATACACCAGCCAGCGGCTCACTGTCATCTTGCTCTTTGCACTAAAATTTAGCGAAACCCGCGGCCGTAGATTTCGCCTCAAACCGACAAGAATGAAATTGGAGACAAAAGTGAAAGCTCACAAAATTGACAACTTGGTTTAGTGAACATTTACCGTCATGGTTTAGCCACGGCGCCGGCGTCCTATCTGATCAGCACAACTTGGCCGCTGCCGGCACGTTTGCCATTTTCTTCCAACAGCCAGAGATAAGCGCCGGGCAATTGCAGCCGGCCGCCGGCGTCGCGGCCGTTCCAACTGATAAAGAATCCTCTCGCCTCTCTCTCCACCTCGCCGGCCGTGAAATGACACAATTCCATGCCGCGCAGGTCGTAAATTCGGAGGGCCACTGTCGACGGATCGATGCCGGTGAAATGAATCTTGGCGCGATCGTTCCGATCATCATCGTTCGGCGTGAAAGCATTGGGGAGCGCATAAACGCTTCTGCCGGCGACGGCGCCGCGCAACACAATCGTAACTGAATCTTTTTTGCCAACGGCGGTGGGCGCATAATAAACCAGCCGGAGCGTATCCTCGTATCGCCCTTGATGCGCCGGCCCAAATTCGACGTCGAGCCATTGCGTGTTGTCCGGATCGATCTCCAGCATGGCCGGCGCGGCTTTGAACCGGCCGTTGCCGGCTCGCTGCAGAACTTCGACGATCAGAGTTCCGCGCGTGTTGCAGTTTTTCACCGCCAGCTTTTCATGCTTGGCTCCCTCGCCGAAAACCTCGCCAAAATCCAAAAGCTTCGGCATCTCGACACACAGGACTTCATTCGTTATCGCTTCGCCCGAAGAATCGCACGCGCAAACCTTGCCGAGCGCGGTGGAATCGGGCGGCGGGCTCGCTTGGCTGGACAAGCCCTTGCCGCTAAGTTCCACTGAATATATGCGTTTCTGCGGATCGGAATTCTCAATAAGCAAAGTCGCTATTTTTTGGCCGATGTGGCTCGGCGTGAATTCCAGAGTGAAACGACGAGAATCATCAGGCGGAATAATTACCGGCGGCAGAAAACCCCTGACTTTGAAATCACTCGCATTCGTGCCCGTGATGCTCATCGCATCGATTCGCAACGGGCAATCACCGAGGTTCGAGACGAAATAGAAATTTCTGAGAGTGGTGCCCACTTTGGTGGAGTCAAATTTCACCGCGATAAAACCATCAATCTTCGGCGCGCCGCTATTGCCTTTTAGCTTGACCTCATAAGCCTTGCCATTTTCCGCATTGTTGTTAGTCGCGTTGCTAAAAAATTTCAGCGTGGCTTCAAACGGACCACCGCTGGTGGGTTTGAAAGTCACGACGAGGGTATCGCTCTCTCCCGATGCCAGAGAAAAACTGGCGTCCGGAGCTGAAAATATTCCATCGTTCGGCTGCACTCGCACCGAATCTACCTTCAACGTGTCACCTCCAACGTTGGTTACGATGACGTTCACGCGCCCGACGCTATCGGCACAAAGAAGGGCGAAGCGGTAAAGCAAAGAGTCAGTGGCGATCTTTGGCGGCTCCAGAATGCCACGGCCGCGCAGCTTGACCACGAATGGATTCTTGTTCGGATCGTTGTTCCAAATGTTTAAATCCGCCTCGCGCGCGCCGCTGTCCGAGGGCGTGAAGCGCAAGGTCAATTTCAGGCTATCGCCGGCAGGGATGATTCGGGGCAGCGGAATAGGCACATAATCGAAGTCATCCTCATCCGTTCCGGTGATCTTCAGCACATCCAGGCGCAGCTCGCACTTGCTGTTGTTGAACACCGTGTAAGCTCGCGTCGTGGTGCTGTCAATTTCGGTGTTTGGAAAAATCACCTCAGGGGCACCGGAGATTTGCGGCGCGATGCCCTCGCCGGAAAGCGGAATTCGCAACGGCGGCAATTTCAGCGTTAATGGGGGCCGCGAGACCGGCGCCCACGCAATCGTCAAAGCGCCATTAACTACGCCGATTTTATCCGGCTTAAAACTGACCCTTATCGTGTCACGTTGTCCCGCCGGAATCGAAAGAGAATCAGGCACAATGGTAAATTGTCGCGGCTGGGCCTTGATCGAGCTTGAAGACCAGCGGAAACTGCTGCTGTTGTGGATTTCAACGTTCAGGGAAGCGCTGTCGCCGAGACAAACCTGCTTATTAAAAATCAGGCTGTCAGGGCGATTGTCTGTTAAGGACTTGACTCTTATTGGTGACTCGCCGCGCCCTTTCAATTTAATCTTGATCGTGCCGCTATCCGGATCGTTGCTCTTCAGCGTCAGCTCCCCCGAGAAGTCGCCGACGGAGTCCGGCGTGAAGGTGACAGTCACGATGCTGTCTTTGCCGCACGCCAGCCTCAAGCTCGTCGTCAACGTGGCAAACTGGGGGGCGGAGCTTATCAAGCTGTTCACTTCCAAAACCAAGCCGCCGAGGCTGCTCACCTTGAATGTCAAACTCGTGTCGCTGCCGACAGGCACCGAGCCAAAATCAAGCGACAATGGCGCGACTTTAATATCCGGCGGCGCCGCCATCCCAACGCCACTCAAATCAACGTTAAAAAGCGCCTCATCCGGATCATCACTTTTAATCTGCAAAACTCCCTTGAACGTTCCTTCCGAGCTGAGTTTGAATTGCAGCTCCACATTCGCGCGCTCACCCGGCTTAATGGTCTGTCTGCCGCCGCCGGAAAGAATTGAAAAAGCACCAGTGACAGTCAGCATGTCGATCTGGAGATCGCAAACGCCGACGTTGTGAATCACATAAGTTCGCGTCGGCATCGTGTCTGGCCCAGCGCAGGTTACTTTAACCGTGCCAAAATCCACCGTTTTGAGGCCGTCGATATCCGGAACGCCGCCGTTGCCTAGCAAAGTCACCTTAAATGGATTTTCATCCGGATCATTGCTGACGATTGACAAGGTGTCGGTATCCGGGCGTCCTCTGACAGGCGTATAGCGAATCGTGATCTTCTTGCTGTCGCCTGAGTTCAGCGTAAAAGGCAGCGGAACACTAGGATCGATGGAAAAGGCCGAATTAGTATTGGAGAATTTCAAATCCGTCACGATCAAAGGCGCCGGCCCTTGGTTCGATATCGTGATGCTAAAATTCGCCGCGCCGCAAAGCGTACCAAAATCAATATTGGTCGTCGGGTTGACGGCAATATCTGGCGTCGTGCCGTCGCCGCGCAATATCACTTTCACCGGATTCTCATCGGGGTCGTTGCTGTAAATTAACAGCGCATCAACTACTACACCGCTTGCCGTGGGCTTGAACGTCACCGTGAGCAAGCTGTCTTTGCCGCATTCCAAACCGAACTGGCGCGACGAAACAGTGAAGATTTTTAATGCGTTCACCAAGCTATCCACTTGCAACGTCACCGCGCCCCGGCTGGAGATTTTGAGCATTAAGCTTCTGCTGGTGCCGACCGCCACCGGGCCAAAATCCAGCGTCAGCGGAGCAACCTCGATATCCGGCAAAAACTTGCCTTCACCGCTTAGATCGATGGACAAAGGTGATTCATCCGGATCATTGCTCACAATGCGCAAAGTTCCTGTAAATTTTTTGGAAGTGTCCGGCATAAATCGCAGCGTTACTTGTAAACTTGTGCCCGGCAGCACCGTTTGGGGCGTATTGGGCGAAATCACCGAAAAGACGCCGGAAGTGAGCAAAGAGCCAATGACCAAATCGCAAGTGCCGGCGTTCCGGATCACCAACATCTGATCGGCGAAGCTCATCGTCCCCGAACAAGCGGTCACCGTTACCGTGGGGAAATTCACCTGAGTCGAATCCACCGCAATGTCTTGCTGCCCGCCCAACCCTTGCAAAGGCACCTTCAATGGATTTTCATCCGGGTCATTGCTGACGATCGACAAGGTGTCGATGCCCGGGCGTCCTCTGACGGGCGTATAGGTAATTTTGATCTCTTTGCTGTCGCCAGAGTTCAGCGTGAAACCGTCTTTGGGGTCAATAGAAAAGGCCGAATTAGCATTCAAAAAGTTCAAAGCGGCCACGATCAAAGGCGCCGGCCCTTGGTTCGAGATCGACATGATCGAATCGGCAGAGTTGCAACGCGTGCCAAAATCAATACGAGTCGGGTTAACGGCGATATCCGGCACGATGCCGTTGCCGCGCAATGTCACTTTCACCGGATTTTCATTGGGATCGTTGCTGTAAATCGACAGCGTGCATTCGATAAGCCCGGCCGCCGTGGGGCTGAACGCCACCGTCACCGAGCTATCCTTGCCGCATTCCAAAATAAATTCCCCCGCTTCGGTTTTGAACTGCGGGCAGGAACTTTCCAAGCGATCCACTCGGAGCGCGGCGGCGCCGATATTGGCAATCTTGAGCTGCAAAGATTTGTTGTTTCCAACCGGAACGTCGCCAAAATTCAGCGTCGTCGGTTCAACTGCAATATCCGGCAAAGACGCGCCGGTCCCGCGCAGCGCCACCAGCAGCGGCGACTCGTCCGGATCGTTGCTCACGATGCGCAAAGTCCCGGGAAAAGTGCCGGAAGTAGTTGGCATAAATCTTAGCTCAACCTCGACGCTGCCGCCCGGAGGCAGAGTGAGGGGAGTTGCCGGCGAGGCGACGGAAAAAGGCGCCGCGGTTACAAGCGAGTCAATGACGAGATCGCAAAGGCCGGTGTTGCTGATGAGATATTGGCGCGTGGACGAATTGTTCTTCCCGGCGCAGATTTGCACTTCGACGGTGTCGAAATCAACCCGGCTTGCGCCGGCAATGTCGGCGGCGACGACGGCGCCGGATATGACGATTGAAAGCGGGCTTTTGTTGGGGGCATTCGACCAAACCGTCACTCGCGCCTGAAAATTGCCCACGTGCAGCGGCGTCGTTCTTACCGTGAAGCAGAACTTTTCTTTCGGGTTAATCAAAATCGGGTTGGCCGCCGCTGCAGTGGCCAGCACTTCTTTCGGCGCCTTTAATAATGCCGTGCCGGTGAAACCAACATCCAACGAGTCAACTCGCAGCACGCAGTCGCTCGGGTTGAAAATGCACACCTCCGTCGAGGCCACCGCGCCAAGGCAAATCTGCCCAAAAGTTGGCGGCGTGGCGGCGAGAGCAATATCCGACGCGATGCCCTTGCCGTGCAGAACAACGCTCACCGCCGGTTCATCCGGGTCGTTGCTGGAAATCGACAATGTGCCGTTGTCTTCGCGCCCGGCAACCGCGGTGAAACGAACCGCGACTTTCTCGCTGGCGCCCGGGGCTAAATTGAAAATTGGGGCATGCTCGGGGGAAAAAGCCTGATTGGGAGAGTTGAGAGAACGGACGCGCAGGGTGTCATCGCCCTCGTTCTTCACGGTGACGAACAGCGCCTTATCCGTGCCGCCGCAAACCAAGCCGAACTCGAGCGTGTTCGGCATGACGGCGATATCCGGCGCCAAGCCGAAACCGCGCAATTTCACCACCGTGGGGTTCTCATCCGTATCGTTGCTGAAAATTTCGAGAATGTCCGCAAAAACGCCCGTGGAAGTGGGGGTGAAAGCAACAGTCACCACACTCGAGTCGTTGCACTCCAAAACAAATTCGGAAGCTTCGATTTTAAACGCCGGCGATGAAATCCTCAAGTTATTCACGACCAAAGTCAACGCGCCGACGTTCTTTATCGTGAGCGGCAAGCTCTTGTTGCTCCCCAACGAAACCGCGCCAAAATTAAGCGAATCCGGCTTGACCTCGATATCCGGCTGGAACAGCCCCCTGCCGATCAGCGAGACGGTGTCGCTCGGCTCGTCCGGATCGTTGCTCACAATGCGCAGCGTGCCGGCAAAATCACCACTGTCAGCGGGCGCAAATTTCAGCGTCACCACCGCGCTGCTGCGGCCTGGCACAATGAACGGAGCGCTTGGCGAAATAACGCTAAAGGGCGCCGCGGCAATGAGCGCGTCAATGACGAGGTCGCACGCACCCTCGTTGCGAATGGCATATTGGCGCGTGGCCGAATTGAATTTTCCCGCGCAGATTTGCACTTCGACCGCGCCGAAATTCACGGGATTCGGGGAACCGGCAAGGTTCGGAACCTCACCTTCGCCTCGCAATCTCACGACGATCGGATTGGAATTGGGATCGGTGTTAAAAATCGACACCGTGCCGGTGTCTACCTGACCAATGGTTGGCGAGAAACGAATTAAGACCCTCTCGCTGCCGCCCACCGGCAGGTTAAAAGGAGTCTTGCGATCGGTGGAAAAAGCGGGATTCGAGAAGACGAGTTTATCCACGCGCAGAAAAGGCGATTGCCCGATATTCATCACCACCACAGGCAACAGACTATCACCACAAACAGCGCCAAAATTCAACACCAACGGCGCGACTTTGATTTTAGGATGAAAGCCAGTGCCGCGCAGTTTCACCACAAAAGGATTTTCATTCGGGTCGTTGCTGAAAATCTCCAGCGTGCCTTCCACAACATTCGAGTCGGTGGGCGTGAAAACTACTTCGATGTTTTTGGTTTCGTTGCACGCCAACTCAAATCCGGGCGCGGCGGTGGTGAACACTCGAGGTGAGGTCGCGAAGCGCGTCACCTCTAACTTCTCCGCGCCGAGATTTTTAATCGCGACCGGCAAGCCCTTGCTGCCACCGATTGGAACCGCGCCAAAATCCACCACGAGCGGCGCGGCGATATCCGGCGCTGCTTGCGCGGAGCCGCGCAACGTCACGCCAAATTCAGGCTCATCCGGATCGTCACTCTGAATCTTCAAAGTTTCGGTGTGGCTGCCGATGGTCTGCGGCGCAAATCGCAACGTCACCTTCAGGCTGTCGCCGATTGGCACAGCCGCGGGAACGGAGGGGGCAATGACGGAAAAATCTCCGGAGGGGATCAGCGCTTTGATATTCAGATCGCAAACCCCGAGGTTGTGAATCACGTACATCGCCGTATCGGCATTGGTGATTCCCGCGCAGAGTTGCAAGTCTACCCTATCAAAAATCACGGCGCGGGCGCCGTCGATGTCAGCCGCGCCGCCGATGCCTTTCACATTCACCACGACCGGATTTTCATCCCGATCATTGCCGGAAATGGCCAGCGCTCCAATATAGGGAATGAGTGCAGTTGGCGAAAAAATAACTTGCAGCGTCGCTTGCCCTCCCGGCGGCACCACGAGAGAGGTTGGCGCGACCCGGAATGCGGAGTTCGAGGAAACTACATTGGCAATGATCAGATCGGCGCAGCCAAAATTGAAAATGGGCAGCGGCAGCGTCGCGCTCGTGCCGGGACAAATCGTGGCAAAATCAATTAAATTGTTGGCGACTTCGATATTCGGCTGGAGCAACGCCGCGCCGCGGAGCGTGACATTGAATGGCGAATGCGCGGCATCGTTGCTGAAAAAGCGCAGCGTCGCCAGGTGCGAACCGCAATCCGGCGGCGAGAACTGCGCGCGCACCGGCAGGCTGTCGCCGGGCGGAATCACTTGGGGGAATTGAGGAGCGCGCACGGAGAAGCTCGGATGCGCATCGTCGAAAATCCGCACGCTATCGATCCGCAGCGAGCACGTGCTGTTGTTGTGAATGACGTAGACTTTTTCGGAAGCACTTTTGGTTTCGGTCGAGTCGAAAACCACCTCGCCGGCGCCGGAGATGATGGGCGCGATCACCGCTGCCGTGAAAATAACCGGCGAGCCGTTGAGCGGCGTTCCCGCATTTTCGGAAAAAGCTTCTATTTCTTGCGTGCCTGGAAGCGGCCCGAGCGTCCAGAAAACTTGCGCCAAACCGTTGGCGTCGGTGAGAACCGTCGCGTCGATTGGGCTGCCGCCGGCGCGCGCGCGAAACCGCACCGGATGATTCGGAAAAGGCACGCCGTATTGATCTTTGACGAGCACGACGATGGGCGCGGCCAAGGCGCTTTCAATGCAGCCGGTTTGCCGGTCGCCGGAAATTTTTAACAGGCTCGCGGCCCGGGGCGGCTGCGGCCAAACGGCAAAAAGCGTGCGATTGCCGGCGACGAAAATCACGCCATCAGCGCCAATGGCCGGAGAAAAGGCGCCCTTGACTTCGGGCACGGACCAGCGGAATTTGCCGGCAGCCGAAATCGAGAGCAAGCCTTCCGTATCATTAACGATATAAACATAACTGGAATCATCGACAAACAACTCACTGAGATTTTTCGAACCGGGCCTGGAAAAAGGCGGCTGGCGCAGGCCGAAGCCATCATGCTTTAAAGCAAAAACGCTTCCATTTATGGAGCCGCCAAAATAAATGACGCCATCTTTTCCCAACGCCGGCATGGTGGGGTTGCCAAAACCTGCAGGCAACCGGAAATCCCAACGCAGCACGCCGGAATGACTAATCGCCCAAATGCGCGGGTTTTGCTGCGAGGTCACATAAATCAGCTCTTTGCCTTCAACCATCAAGCCGTTGAGGATGCCGATGCCAACACAATTAACCGGAAAATTGGGCCGCCGCGAGCCATCCGCCGGGTTGAAGGCGTCAAGAAATTCTCCGGCAACGACGTAAATCACGTCATCCGTCGCCACCGCCGGCCCATTGCCAGGAAAACGGAGCAAACTGACTTGCCATTTGATCTTGCCCGCCGGGCTAATGGCGTAAAGCCGGCAATCTTGCGCGACAACGTAAATCGTGCCGTCGCTGCCGATATTCGCGGAAAAATGAATGGCGCCGCCCAACGTGACGCGCCAGCGCTCAGTGCCGTTGGGATTGAGCGCGTAAAAAATGCTGGCCTTCGAGCCAAAATAGATCGCGCCATCCTGGCCGACCACCGCGGGCGCGATTATTTTTTCGCCCGCTTTGCCGGCAAAAATCCACTTTAGACTGCCATCGGCAGCAGCGATCGCATACAGCGCGCTATCAGCATTGCCAGACACATAGATCGTGCCGTCGATTCCAACCACCGGCGAGCCAAGCTGGCCGGAGCCGAATCGAGCCTGCCATTTCACTTCGGGCAAGACCGGGCCTCGAGCCGGAGTAAACGCCGTCATCGGCGCGTTATTCCGAAAGGCCGGCCAACCACTGCCGGCTAATTTCGACTGGGCGCGCACCGGCGCGGAGAACATCGTGCCCGCGGCGAGCATAAGCGCCACAAATCTCAATGTGACTCTTCTTCCAATGAGGAGAGGCGCAGCCAATATAACACGTCTGATCATAGGGATACCCCGCGACGTCTGGTTTTGAGTTATGATTTCCCCGGCCCTCGATGCGAAATGGATGACTGCCTTTGCCAGGTGTTTGCTTGATGAGTGATCGTACCGCCCAAAATCTTGACAAAAAATCAAAATTTTATTTCCAAGCACCTTCAGCAATACGACTGCTTAAAAATTTTTTGATCGTTTCCGGCCGCCCCCCGATGTCAAAGGATGGAATCAAGGCGAGTTGAAGAGGGGGAAAACAAAATTTCTTGCTAAAGAAAGCCAAGTATTTGCCGCAGATTGACTTTCCTTTAGCCGCGTTCAGCTTACGCAACAACTTTTTATTTGAGATCATGCGCCAAGGATATATGCTCAGGCAAGAATCAGCCGCTCGACCCGTCACCCACACCTCCCGCAAGCAACCGCCACAACTCAAACAAGATGGCTGCTTGTTTAGGTTGTGGCAATAAGATACAAAAAAAGTTTCTTTCATGCAATATTTTTTTCCAATCGCAAAAACATTTTTTTGAACGCCAGCGGCGCGTCCGCTTCAAACGTCGTCTTCTTCCCGGCCACCGGATGCGCAAAACCAAGACGGCAGGCGTGTAAACCGAGCCGGTTCAGCGGATTCTTCTTGCTGCCGTATTCTTTGTCACCGATAACCGGATGCCCCAAACCGGCGAGATGCACGCGAATCTGGTGTTTTCTGCCGGTTCGTGTTGTCACTTCCAGCCACGTGTATCCGGCGGTGCGTTTTTTTACAAGATAATCCGTAATCGCCAGTTTTCCCTTTTTCTCCTCATCCGTCACATAAACTTTATAAGCACGATTCTCCGCGAGATAATTTTGCACCGTGCCGTTTTCGTCTTTGACCCGGCCTTCGACAATGGCGATATACCTCCGCTCAATATCGTGTTTCTCAAATTGCGCTTGCAGCTTTCTCTTCACCTCTTCCGAGCGGGCAAACACCAAAATGCCGGAAGCCTTTTTGTCGAGGCGGTGTACGATGAAGATTTTGTTTTCCGGTTTCTGCTCTTTGACATAAGCCGAAAGATAAGCATAAACGGTCTCTTCTTTTTCCTTCTCAGTGGCAATCGTTAGCAAATTGGCCTTTTTATTGATCACCAACAGATGCTCGTCTTCATACAAAATTTCGAGATCCTCCGGCAAGCGCTTGACAAAAACCTTCTCGCCGATCTCGACGCGGTCACCGGCTTGCAATTGGGTTTTGCCAACGCGCGTGATCGCACCGTTGACACGAACACGATCATGCTCCAGCAATTTTTTGATGGAATTGTTGGAAGAAGCGGGATGAAGCGCGCGCAAATGCTCGACGAGTGCGATGGTTTGTTTAATGGCCGATTGCACAGGTTTTATCGCTCCAATGACATTGACCGGTCACTGCGAGTGACCGGTCAATCATTCAAATCAAATTCAATGTAAAAGCAAGATAGCACGTTTCGTCGAATTTGTCAACTACTGAAAACTTCATTGACTTTGTGGTTATGATTCACTAATTTTCAGCAATGGGAAAGTCTCAACTTTAAGGAGCCAAGCCATGTCGCAACCTGCTTTAAAAAAGTATATCACGCCGGAAGAGTATCTGGCGATGGAAGAAGCCGCCGAATATAGAAGCGAGTATTATCAGGGCGAAATTTTCGCGATGGCGGGAACGACAAGCAATCACAATTTTATTGCCGGTGAGGTTTATACTCAAATGAACCTGGCTTTTAAAGGAAAAGATTGCGTTCCTTACATCATTGATGTGCGGCTCTGGATCAAAGCCAAGGGCCTTTTCACCTACCCCGATCTGATGGTGGTATGCGGGAAAACCGAGTTTTATGAAAACCGCAAAGACACGATCACCAACCCGGTGTTGATCGTCGAAGTTCTATCCGATTCAACAAAAGATTATGACCGTGGCACGAAATTTATGCTATATCGGTCGATTCCGACGCTGCGGGAATACCTCATCATCCATCAAAAACAAATCCACATTGAACAATTTTCTCTCGATGAAGAGGGCCGATGGTTTCTGAGGGAATATAATGATCCCAATGCCATCCTGCGTTGCGCCAGCGTGGATTTTCAAATTCCGTTGCGCGAGATATATGCAAAAGTGGAATTTGAAAATAAATAACGCAGTGCATAGCAAGACAGGCGCGTAGAGCAAATCGCAGTGCGTACAAACGAATACGCTTTGCGCCGTGCTCTATGCGCCACACCTCCGCTAATTCCTCTGCTTGAACATAATCGGAATCGTCGCCTCCGTCGGCGCGCCGATTTGTACCATTTGCCATTCCTTGTCGTAACCTTCGATCATCTTTTTCAAACAAAGCGCCCGCGCTTCATTCGGGTCATGACATTGTTCCCACGCAAAAATCTCCACGCGATAATGATAGGTTTTTTTCTTCCCATTGATCTTTACTTCGACCTCGACTTGCTGGTCGGCTTCAATGGCGGGCAATTGAATGGAAATTGAAGGCATGGTAGTTTCTCCTAAGGTTAATCGGTTGATTCAACTTTTTGCAAAGTTTAAAATATGCAACTCGCGCCTGCGTCACTATCCGCAGGCCGTGTCATCTGCTCTTCGCTCTTGGCGCAATATTTCCGTTATACTCGTTGCGGGTTGATTTGTAATGTCATTGCGAGCGTTTCTCAGCGAAGCAATCCTTTAAAAAACCAAGAGATTGCTTCGGCAAAAAGCGCCTCGCAATGACTGTAATTTTAATCCGAAACGAGTATATATCACGACAACTCCATCCCGAGAAACGGGATCTTCCCACTGAGATATTATTCGTATCTCAGTGCTTCGACCGGATTCGCCAGCGCGGCTTTGATGGACTGATAGCTCACCGTCAGCCAGGCAATCGCCAAAGCCAACAAACCTGCCAGCACGAACACGCCAATTCCTATTTCGACGCGATAAGCAAAGTCGGCGAGCCAGCGATTCATCGCATAATAAGCTAACGGCGCGGCGACGATGAATCCGATCAGCACGAGCTTAGTGAAATCTTTCGAGAGCAATAGGACTAGGCCGCCCACCGAAGCGCCGAGCACTTTGCGCACGCCGATCTCTTTGGTGCGCTGCTGCGCGGTGAACGCCGCCAAGCCGAACAATCCGAGGCCGGCGATGAAAATGGCCAGAACCGCGACGTATCCCAGCAACTGCCCGATCCGTTGTTCGGCGAGATGAAGCTGGCCAAATTGCTCATCGAAAAATGTGTAGTCGAAAGGACGGCTGGGATCGAGCGCCGTCCACTTGCGCTCCAAAAACGCCAGGGTTTCCGCAACATGATCCGGACGAATGCGCACCGAGAAAACCGTGAACCAATCCGGCGGCGGAATGAAAAACATGATCGGCCCGATCTTTTCGTGCATCGAGCGGAAATGAAAATCCTTGAGCACGCCGATCACCGGCGCCGCCGGCCGCTGGATTCTCGACATCGCGATGGTCTTGCCGAGCGGATCGCTCCAGCCAAGCTGTTTCGCCGCTTCTTCATTGATCATGAACGCCGCCGTCGCCTCGGTCGGATGATCTTTGGAAAAACTTCGGCCTGCGGCCAGCTTCATCTGAAAGGTGCTAATAAAATCCTGATCGACCACCAGCATGCGGATCGGCGGAACTTGGTCCGGCGGAATGCCTTCCGGTTCGCACGGAATGCCCCAATCACTACCGCCCGGCAGATTGCTCGAGGCGGCCACGCTCACAATATTCGGATGCTGCAGCAGCTCGTGCTTGATGGTTTCGTATTTCAGCCGTATCGCCTCGTCGCGAATCGGGATGATCACCAACTGCTCGGCGTTGAAGCCGAGCCTTTTGTTTTGAATATAATCAAGCTGGTTGTAAACGATGCCGGTGGCGATCATCAAAAAGGCCGAGATGGCAAACTGAAAAACGACCAAGCCCTGGCGCAGCCAAGTCCGGCTCGACTGCGGCAGTTTTCCTTTCAGCACGTTGACCGGCTTGAAGCCCGACAGCACGAAAGCGGGATAGCTGCCGGAGACGGCGCCGACTAAAAGGGCAAGACCAATCAGAGAAAGCGAGAAAATTTTATCAGCAAAGTAATCGACGGCCAACTCCCGGCCGGTGAGAAAATTAAACGCGGGAAGCAAGAGATCGATCACGACCATCGCGAGGAGCAGGGCGAAGCCGCACACGAGAATGGATTCCCCGAGAAACTGCTTGATGAGCTGGCCGCGATCGGCGCCGGTGACTTTTCTGACGCCCACCTCCCTCGCGCGGGTGGCCGCGCGCGCCGTCGTCAGGTTCATGAAATTAATGCAAGCGATCAGCAGAATGAAAAATCCCACCGCCGAAAAAATGTAGATGTATGCGATATCCGAGTTCGCCTGCATTTCCCGAAACAATTGCGAGCGCAAGTGAATATCGGTCAACGGCTGCAAATAGGGCGTGTAGTTGGAAGCGATATTGGCTTCGACATGTTGCCGCAAGAGCGCAGGAAATTTATCAGCAACCGCTTGCGGCGAAGAGCCCGGCGCGAGCAGTAGGTAGGTGTAGAATTGCAGCCACTCCCAGTTGTCCCGCCGCGGGTTCGCATAGGTCGCCATCGACACGAGAAAATCGAACGTGAAGTGCGAATGGGCTGGGACATTTCGTATGACGCCGGTAACGAGATACTGGTTTTGATTGTCAAATGTCAGCGTTTGGCCGAGCGGCTCTTTGTCACCAAAATATTTCTGCGCGAACGCTTCAGTGACGACGATGGCATTGGGCGGCACGAGCGCGGTTTGCGGATTTCCCTTGAGCAGAGAGAAGCTGAAAACCTCGAACACCGTCGAATCGGCATAAAAGCCGCCGCTTTCGTAAAAGCGTTTCTCGCCGCGGCGCACCAGAATCTCATTGAAAAAGACGAAGCGCGCCACGTGTTGTATTTCCGGAAAACTTTTCTTCGCCTCGATGCTCCAAGGGCCCGGCACTTTGGCTACGGCTTCATACGAGGCGCCTTGCACCTTCGACACCAGCCGATAGATACGATCTTTGTTTTTGTGGTAGCGATCATAGCTCAGCTCGTGGCGGACGTAGAGCAAAATCAGCGCGGCACAAGCAATGCCGATGGCGAGGCCGACAATATTGATGAAAGAAGTGACTTTGTGGCGGCGAAAATTTCGTAACGCGATTTTGAGGTAATTTTTGAGCATAACTTTCTCCAAATGAAGTTTTTGGTCCACGACCTTGATTTTGCCGTGAAATATCCGTATATTTTCAAATACAAAACTCAATAGCGCAATCATAGATAAAATCAATCTCAAACCCCATTCTTGCAGGAGAAAAAATGGCCGCAACCACTGACATCATCGAAGTTGGGGCGTCGCCCAGCAAGACCATTTCCGTCGCTGTCAAGTCTGCTCTTCCTATCGAGCAACGCACCGACGTCACCGTCGATGAATTGGAACTAACCTCGCTTCCATATCCCGCCGAACTTTATAATGGAAAGGTGGTTTATAAAATGGCAGCCTTTGCGCATGGCAAAATCCAAATACGAATCGGGGCAAAGCTTGACCAATATTTGGAACAGAATCCTATTGGCGAAGCCGTGACCGAAACCAATTTTCAGCTTTGGCCGGAACGCCGGAATCAATCGCGCATCCCCGATATTGCGTTTGTAAAAAAAGAGCGCGTGCCGAAAGAGCAATGGCGTTTTGCAGATCTCGCGCCGGATTTGGCGGTTGAAATCATCTCGCCCGAGGATAATTTCCTGAAGGTCATGAACAAAGTTGACGCGTATCTCGAGCAAGGCACGCAGATCGTGTGGGTGGTCATTGCCGACACACGCGAAGTGCTGGTTTGCACGGCTGCGAGCAAGCACAGCGTTCGAGATGTTTTGACCGCGCCGGAGCTTCTACCCGGCTTCGAGCTGCCGGTTAGCAAAATTTTTGAAGGGTTGCCATTGCCCGAAAAATCCTTTTCAGAATAAATTCACCTCGCTTCCAAAGACGTTTGTTGATAAGCTCACATCCATCACCATATCATCACCTGTAAGCCTGAGAGCAAAATATGCAACAACCAGCTCTAAAATATATCACGCCCGAAGAATACTTGGCGATGGAAGAAGCCGCCGAGCAAAAGCATGAATACTATCAAGGCGAAATCTTTGATATGGCCGGCGCTTCGAAAAATCATGATCGCATTGGGGTAGATTTGGGAACGAGCGTCAATATTGCCTTGAAAGGCGCCCAATGCGAAGTCTTCTCGGACGACATGAAGGTTTGGATTAAAGCCAAAAATTTTTTCACCTATCCCGACCTTATAATTGTTTGCGGCAAAGCCGAATTTTACGAAGGCCGCGATGACATCATTACTAATCCTTTGGTCATCTTCGAGATATTATCGGACTCAACTAAAAAGTATGATCGTATAGAAAAATTTGAATTTTATCGTTCCGTTCCGAGCTTTCAGGAATACATTCTCATCGATCAGTACAGGATCCATGTCGAGCAGATGTATCTTGAGACGCCGAACAAATGGGTTTTATCGGAATACAACGAAATCACCGATGTCTTGAAATTGGCCAAAGTCAATGTTCAGATTCCGCTTCAAGAGATTTATCGCCGCGTCGAGTTAGCCGAGAGCGCAGCGCCGAGGCGCAATACGAAAGGTGAAGGGTGAAGGGCGCCTATCGCCTTTCGCTTTTCACCCTTCGTTATTCATACCGCAGCGCCTCAACCGGATTCGCCAGCGCGGCTTTGATCGCCTGCCAGCTTACTGTCAAACACGCCAACCCCAACGCCATTAATCCCGCCAGCGGGAAAACGCCGAGGCTGATTTCCGCGCGATACGCGAAGTTTTGCAGCCAGCGGTTCATCGCGAAATAAGCCACCGGCGCAGCCACGACGAACGCGAGGCCGACTAATTTCGCGAAATCCCGAGAGAGTAAGAGCACGATTTGAGCAACGGTAGCGCCGAGCACTTTGCGGACGCCGACTTCCCGCGCCCGTTGCAGCGAGCGCGCCGTCGCCAGATTCATGAAGTTGATGCACGCAATGAGCAGAATAAACGCCGCGACAACGGCGAGAATGGAAAGCGTGGCTATGCTGCCGCGTTCGCCCAGCTCGCTGTTAAACTCGGAGCGCAGATGAAGATCGACGATTGGATTGAGAAACAAACGCTGCGTCGCCCCGTGGCTTTGATTTTGATACTTTGCCACCAGCGCCGGCAACTTTGCTTCGAGTTTCGCGGGGTCATATCCGTCAGTCAAAAGAATATAGGTCGAAGTGACGATCGTATCCCACGTATCGAGATTGGGATTTTTTTGCGCGCGCAACGTTTCATACGCCGTGAGAAAATCAAAAGCGAGATGCGAATTTGCGGGAATATCTTTGAGCACGCCGGTGATCTGAAAATCGCCGATCTTGGCAACCGACAACGCTTGCCCGACCGGATCGGCGTCACCGAAATATTTTTTGGCCATTTCCTGTGTGAGCACGAGCGAATAGGGTCGCGTGAGCGCGGTTTTGGGGTCACCCGCGACCAGCGGAAATGTGAAAACCTCAAAGACGGAAGAATCGGCATAAAAGAAGCGCGGCTCCACGAATTTTTTCTCGCCGAGCTGCACAAACGGCTTATACAAGCGATAAAACCGCACCGCTCGCTGCACTTCGGGAAATTCCTGCACCAGCGCCGGCGCCAGCGGGTGCGACGTGCGCCCGCCTTTCCAAATCTCGCTGCCGAATTGGCCTTCGTTGCCGACGCGATAAATGCGGCCGGCGTTTTCGTGAAAACGATCGTAGCTCAGCTCCTCACGCACGTAAAGCATGATGAGCACGCAGCAAGCAATGCCGATCGCTAGCCCGGCGAGATTGATGAACGAATAAGCTTTGTGCTTGAGCAGATTTCTGATGGCGATTTTGAGATAGTTTTTGAGCATGATGATCTCCTTTGCCGAAAGGTGAAGAGCGAAGGGCGATGGGCGAATAGCTTGTTCGCCATTCGCTCTTCTCCCTTCGCCCTTCATTCGTAGCGAAGCGCCTCAATCGGATTCGCCAGCGCGGCTTTGACGGCTTGCCAGCTCACCGTCAGCCACGCGATGAGCAGGGCAATGGCGCCGGCCAGCAGAAAAATCCAGACGCTGAGATCGATCCGATAAGCAAAGTCTTGCAGCCAGAGACGCATGGCAAAATAGGCGAGCGGCCACGCCACGAGGGTGGCCACGAGCACCAGCTTGGTAAATTCTTTTGACAGCAGCAGCACGATGCTGGCGACGGAAGCGCCGAGCACTTTGCGGATGCCGATCTCTTTAGTCTTTTGCTCGGCAACGAACGACGCCAATCCGAACAAGCCGAGGCAGCCAACCAAAATCGCCATGGCCGAAAAATAGTTGAAGATTTGCGCCAGTTTTTGCTCTTTGCGATAAAGCTGGTCGAATTGCTCGTCGAGAAAGAAATATTCAAACGGCCGGTGCGGCGCGATTTCAAGCCATTTTCTTCCTAAAGACGCCAACGTCTGTGAAATGTTGCCGGTGCCGAGACGGATTATGATGTTATCAAGATAATAAGATTCCGGCGAAACGAGCAGCTCGATCTCGTAGTGCAGCGACCGCAAATGAAAATCTTTCACCACGCCGATGACTCTGCCCTCGCGCGGTTTGCCGGCGGCAACGCTTTCCATCTTGATCTTTTTGTCGATGGCTGATTTCCAGCCCAGCTTTTTGGCCGCGGCTTCGTTGAGAATAAAAGCTTCCTGCGCGTCGGTCGAGCGTCCCTTCGCAAAATCTCGGCCCGCCACAATCTCCATATCCAGCGCACGAATAAAATCCTGCTCGACGAGCAAAGTCGGCATATTCAGCTTCGTCTCGGGACTCATCCCTTCGGCGTGGATGAAGAAATCGTAATAGCCCTGCACCCAGGGGAAATTCGAAATCGCCGACACTTGCGCCACGCCGGTTTGCGCGAGCAGGCTGTTCTTGACGGCGGCAAAATTTTGCTGCACCGCCTCGTCGCGAATCGAAATGACGACGAGGCGCTCTTTGTCAAAGCCGAGACGTTTGTCTTGAATGAAGCGCAACTGCGCGTGGACGATCATCGTCACGGCGATCAAGCCGATGGAAATGATGAATTGCGCCACGACGAGAATCGCGCGAATCCGCAACGGCGAGCGGCCGCCGCTGCCGGTAAGGATTTTTCCCTGCAAAACTTGCAGCGGGCGAAAGCTCGCAAGAAAAAAAGCCGGATAGCTTCCTGCCATCATTCCCACGATCAACGTCAAAGCGAGCAAGCCAACCGCCACAATCCAATTGCCGGCGTAGCGCATCGCGACTTGCTTGCCCACCAGCGTGTTGAAAACCGGCAGAAACAACTCGACGAGGGTGAGCGCCAGCAACAGAGCGAGCACGGCGTAAAAAAACGATTCGCCCAAAAACTGTTTCATCAATTGCAGCTTTTGCGCGCCCACGACTTTGCGCAAGCCCACTTCCCTGGCGCGACTGGCCGAGCGGGCCGTGGCCAGGTTCATAAAATTGATGCAGGCGATGAGCAGGATGAACGCCGCTATCGCCGAAAAAATGTAAACGTAAGCAATATTGCTCGTCGGCGCGATTTCGTTTTCCAAATCGGAATGGAGATGAATGTCGGTCAGCGGCTGAAGATGCAAAGTTTGACGTAAGGCCAAATCTGCATGCAAATGCTTGCGACCAAACTCCGCCAGACGGCTTTCGATTGCCGGCGCAGCAGCCGCGGATGGAAGCATCACATACGTATACATCGGCGGCCAATACCAGCCGCGCTGCAAAACCCACGTTCCCATAATCGCGTTGACGCCGTTGAGGTTGGCGAGAAAATCGAAATCGAAGTGAGAGTTGTGCGGCACATTTTTCAGAACGCCGGTGATTTTGAAATCATGCTGTTCCACGGCTAATATTTTCCCCAACGGATTCTCGTCGCCGAAATATTTCTGCGCCGTGGCTGCGGTGACGACCACAGCATTCGGCTCGCGCAGCGCCGTGCGAGGATCGCCTTGCAAAAAGTCAAACGAAAAAACCTCGAAGACCGTGGAGTCCGTGAATAAAAACCGATTTTCTTGAAATCGTTTTTCCGCTCCCAACGCCACGGTGGCATTATAGGGAAAGAGCCGCACCACCCGCTCGATCTCGGGAAACTCGGCGAGCAACCGCGGCGCCAGCGGCGCGTAGGTGTTAGTCAAGTGTCTGGCCTGGCCTTCGTTCGTTTCGTCGCAGACAACGCGAAAAATACGCTCGGCATTGTTGTGAAATTTGTCGTAACTGAGCTCGTCCTGCACATACAGCAGCATCAAAATGCAACAAGCCATGCCGAGCGCCAGCCCGAAAACGTTGATGAACGAGTAAGCTTTGTGTTTGCGAAAATGGCGGTAAGCGAGTTTGAGATAGTTTTTGAACATGGTCGACTCCAGTTATCAGTCATCAGTGTTCAGTGATCAGTTTACTGTTTACTGAAAACTGATCACTGTTTACTGCTTTCACTCATACCGCAACGCCTCGATTGGATTCGTCATTGCCGCTTTAATGGCTTGCAGGCTGACCGTCACAAAAGCAATCAGCAGAGCGGTTGCCGCGGCCAGCAAAAACGCCGTGAGGCCGAGGTCAATGCGATAGGCAAATTCTTCGAGCCATTTTTTCGTGGCAAAATAAGCAACCGGCCACGCGATCAGATTCGCGAGCAGCACGAGCTGCAAAAATTCTTTTGACAGCAGCGCGACGACGCCGGATACCGACGCACCCAAAACTTTCCGGATGCCGATCTCTTTGGTGCGGCGCTCGGCGGTAAACGCCGCCAAGCCCAGCAAACCGAGACAGGCAATCGCAACGGCTATCGCGGCAAAGCTGCCGAAAACTTGTCCGACTTTTTCGTCGGCGCGATACAGCGCGTCGAGGCTTTCATCGAGAAAAGAGTATTCAAACGGCCAAGCCGGTGAAAGGCGATTCCACGTTTGTTCGAGAGCAGCCAACGCGCCGGCGATCTCCTCCGGACGAATGCGAGCAGTGATGGACAAAATTTCCTTCGGATCATAAATAATAACGAGCGGCTCAACCTCGCGGTGCAGCGAGGTGAAATTGAAATCTTTCACCACGCCGAGAATCGGACCTTTGCGGCTGTCGCCGCGTTCCAGCCGCATGCTTAACGCTTCTTCCGGCGTTTGCAATCCCATGGTTTTGACGGCGGCCTCGTTGACAATAAAACCTTCCGTCGAATCACTCGTGATGGCGCGCGAGAAATCGCGGCCGGCGGCTAATTGCATCTCCATCGTCTTGATGAAATCTGCGTCAACATATAGCTCGGACATCAGCCATTCATTTTGATCGTCGCCTTCCGGCTGAAACGTGGTTTGCCCAAAAAATCGCCCGATAAAATTTGAAGTGGCCGTCGCGCTCACAACCTGCGGCGTTTGCAACAGCTCGGCTTTGACCATCTCGGTTTTGCCGGACAGCGCGCGATCCCGCACGTTGATCGCAACCAAATGCTCTTTGTTGAAACCAAGGTGCTGAGATTTGACATAGCGCAGTTGCTGGAAAACCACCATCGTCCCGACCAACAAGATAATCGCAATGCCGAATTGGGAGACCACAAGCACTTGGCGAAACAGCGCCGCGCGAGGGCCGGATTTTAAAATTCCTTTCAAAACGGTGACCGGTTGAAACGCGGAGAGAAAAAACGCCGGGTACGATCCGGCCAGCACACCGACCAGTACGCAAACACCGAGCAAGGCCGCCAGGACGAGGGCATCGGCGCGGTAGCTCAACGCCAGATTTTTTCCGGCAAACTCGTTAAAGGCCGGCAGCACCAGCTCGACCACGACGACGGCGCACAGCAGCGCGAGAAAGGACAAGAGCAGCGATTCACCGAGAAATTGCCTGATCAACTGCAGGCGATACGCGCCGAGCACTTTGCGCAAACCGACTTCTTTCATGCGTTGCGCCGCGCGGGCGGTGGCGAGATTCATGTAATTGATGGCGGCAATCAAAAGAATGAAAACGCCCACTGCCGAAAAGATATAAATGTAAGCGATATCGCCATTGGCGCTCATTTCAGCGACCATGTGAGAGCGCAGATGAATATCGCGCAGCGGCTGCAAATAATATGAAATGTTGGCCACTGTTTCTTCACCGCGATATTTTTTGGTGAACTCCGGCAGCTTTTGATCGAGCGCCTGCGGTGCAGCGCCGCTTTTCAAGCGAACATACGTCCAGAGCAGATTGACGCCCCAGTTGTTGATCCATGGCTCGTCGTTAAATACCCAAAAGGTGGCGATGGCCTCGGCGCGGAGGTGCGAATTGAATGGAATATCCTTCATCACGCCGGTAACCGCATAGTCGTGGCGATTATCGAATTTCAAAACTTTGCCCAGCGGATCTTCACCGCCGAAATACTTTTGGGCCATGCGTTCGGTGATCACGACGGAGCGAGGTGTTGCCAGCGCCGTCTCCGGATCGCCGCGCAGTAAAGGGAAACCAAAAAGTTTGAAGACATTCGAATCGGCATACGCGATTCGTTCGCCAAAAAATTTCTTCTCGCCAAAGCTCACCAAGTGAGGGCGCGGCCGAACGCGCACGGCAATTTCGACTTCCGGATAGTCATTCGCCAAAGCGGGCGCAAGTGGCGCGGCGACGACGGCCACTTGCTGCGTCGAGCCGCTGAAGCGCTGCTCCTGCACGACGCGATAAATGCGCTCGGCCTCGGGATGAAACATGTCAAAACTCAACTCATCGCGCACCCACAGCAGAATGAGAATGCAACACGCCATGCCGATCGCCAAGCCGGCAACGTTGATAAAAGAATAGCCTTTATGTTTGAGCAGATTTCTAAATGAAATTTTGAGGTAGTTTTTGAGCATGTAGATTCTCCTTTGCTGAAGGGTGAAGAGCGAGGGGCGAAGGGTGATGGGCGAAAGGCGCAGGGCGATACAACTTTCGCTCTTCGCCATTCACCCTTCGCCTCTCGCTCTCCGCTCAAAGCCCGCTGGTCTGGCGCTGCGCCTGCAACGCCTCCACGTCGATTTGGTAAATGTTTCCCATGCCATTACGAGGACTGCGCAAATTGCGCATGAGTTGCTCGTAGCTCAGAGGTTTTTCCAGAGGCTTGTCCGCGAAGCCGCGAAAGCTGGTAAAGAAAAAATACTTGCCATCCGGCGAAAGGATGGGGCAATACTCGCGCGCGTTGGAATTGATTTTCTCGCCGAGGTTCTTGGCCGGCGTCCACACGCCGTTTTGATTGAAGCTGATGTAAAGGTCGCCGCGGCCGAGTTCTTCCGGACGATTGTAGCTGGCGAAAACGATAAAGCTCTCGTCCGGCGTGATGCAGGCGTCGATTTCTGCGAACTGTGAGTTGACGGCGTCGCTCAATTTCTCCGGCTCTTCGTATGTTCCATCCACCCATTTGGAACGGTAAAGATCAAATCCGCTTTTTTCTTCCCGCCGGATGGTGCTGAAATAGAGCGTGCCATTAGTGGCAACAGAAGGATAAAATTGATCGGCGTCGTTGTTGACGGGGGCGACGAGATTTGTCGGCGCGCTCCAGCCGCTGTTGGTTTTTTCGACAACCCAAACGTCATAATCCTTTTTAGGGTTGTTATCCACTGGTCGATTAGAGATGAAAAAGAGTTTGTTGCCATCCGGCGAAATAAACGGATCATAATCGCTATACTGGCCGGAGAACGGCGCGACTTGCGGCGTGCGCCACTTGCCATTTTCGAAGCGCGAGAACACGATCACGCCCAGGCGGTTCACCGGCGCGTTGAGAGAAAAATAAAGCGTCTTGCCGTCCGGCGCGAAGCACGCGTTCAGCTCATCCTCCGCCGTAGAAATAACGCCCTCGCCGAACATCATCGGCTCGGCGAGCGGCTTGTCGGAAGCGTAAGGCGGCTTGGATTGCGCCAAGCATGGAATGGTCGTGTTAAATTCCAATGCGACAACCGCGAGAATTGTTGCGGCGATGGCAGTGTAGCGAAGTTGTTTCATAAAGAAACTCTCCTTTGAAAATTTAGCCCAGACAAAAGCCAAGCTTTTTGTTATTTGGAATATGTAATTCCAAAATGAGCAGCAAAATGGAATCATGCTTTCCAAAATTTTCATAGCATTTTTCGCTTTGCGCTATGCCCTCCGCCCCATGCTTATTCGCTCATTCATATCGCAACGAATCAACCGGATTCGCCAGCGCCGCTTTGATCGCTTGCGTGCTGACTGTCAGCAGCGCGATGAACAACGCCATCCCGCCAGCAAGCACAAACACCCACCAGCCAAGATCGACACGATAAGAAAAGTTTTGCAGCCATTTGTTCATGGCAAAATAAGCGACGGGCCAAGCAATCAAATTTGCAACAAGTACGAGCTTGACAAAATCTCGCGACAGCATTGAAATAATATTCGCAACGGTCGCGCCGAGCACCTTGCGCACGCCGATTTCCTTGGTGCGCCGTTCCGCCGCGAAAGCCGCGAGGCCGAATAAGCCGAGACAGGAAATGGCGATGGCCAGAACCGTAAAATAATTGGCCATGGCGCTGATCTTCTTTTCCGCCGCGTACTGCCGGTCGATGGTTTCATCGAGGAAATGGTATTCAAAAGGCGTGTTCGGGTTGACACGCTTCCAAACGGCTTCAATCGCGGCAATGGTTTTGGGAATATTAGTGCCTTTGATCCTGATCAGCACGATGCCGTAGAGATTCATCACCTCGGAAGTGAAATCAGTCAAAACGTAAAAAACTTGCGGATGAATTTTGTGGTGCAAAGATTTGAAATGTGCATTTTGAACGACGCCAACAATAGTTCCTTCGCGACCGGCAGTCGCAATACGTTTGCCCACAGCGGAATCCATTCCTATGATTCTCGCCGCTTCTTCATTGACGATAAAAGTTTCTTTCGCGTCGGTCGGATGCGCAGTTGAGAAATTTCTGCCCTCCACGATTTTCAAATTCAACAGCTCGATAAAATTATAATCGACTGCCTTGTTTTCCATCACCTGCTCGATACTCGGATCCTTGCCCTCCCAGGAGACGGTGCTGCTGTTCAACGAGAACATGGGCAAAGAACCTTGGGCGGTGACGCCGACAATATTCGGCTCTTGCTGCAATTCATTTTTGAAAGCTTCGTACTTGGCGCCGACATTATCTTTCGCCGGAATATAAACCACATTCTCCTTTTCGAATCCCAGTTTTTCGTTTCGCATGTAATCAAGTTGCTGGTAGACAACTGCCGCGCCGATCATTAGAATAACTGAGAGAGAAAATTGCGTCACGACCAGTGCCTTACGGAAGCGGGAGCCTTGAGTGCCGGATTCCATCATGCCCTTGAGCACTTTCACCGGTTTGAGGGATGACAAATAAAGCGCCGGATATGAGCCGGCGACCAAGCCGGTCACCAAGATGATCGCAGTGAATCCCAAAACTAATCGCGGATCGTGATAATCCATCGCCAAATTTTTGCCGGCGAGCTGATTGAAAGCGGGCAGAAAAAGCTCGACCAAGAGTAATGCCAGAAAAAGCGCGATGAAGGCCAGCAAAATGGATTCGCCGTAAAATTGCCCGATAAGCTGCAACCGGCTCGCACCAGCGACTCGGCGCAGGCCGACCTCTTTGGCGCGTTGCAGCGAGCGCGCGGTGGAGAGATTCATGAAATTGATGCAGGCGATGAGCAAAACGAAGCCGGCGACGAGCGAAAAGAGATACACATATTTTATGTCGCCGAAAACGGCGTTGCTGTCCGCCACCTCCGCATCCAAGTGAATGTCGGCCAGTGGCTGCAAGTACAATCGCTTCAAATAGGGAGAAATCTGAGGAAAATTTTTCAACAAACTAGCCGTGATCTTTTGGCCGGCTTCGCGAGGATCGGCGTGGTCTTGAAGCTGCACGTAAGTTTCGTGGATGAAATTGCTCCAATTGTATCCGCCGGGCCAAAACTGCTCGCCCAATTGGTGCGAATCGAGAAAATCGAATTGCAAGTGCGAACTTTCCGGAACGTCTCGCAAAACGCCGGTCACTTGATAATTTTGCCAATTGTTCCAGTTCAGGGTTTTGTCGATGGGCGCTTCGTCGCCAAAATATTTTTGGGACATCGCTTCCGTAATAACGAGCGCGCGCTTATCGTTCAACACCGTCGCGGGGTCACCTTTGATAAAATTAAAAGAGAACATCTCGAAAAACGCCGGATCAACCGAGAAGAACGCCTCTTCGTAAAAGGCTTTGTCGCCATATTGAAAAGCGCTTCTGGAGCCTTTCATCACTCTTGCGGCATTGACGATCTCGGGAATTTCCGCTTTGATCGTTGGCGCGAGGCGGCCTGGTGTCTTCGCGGATTTGGTCGAGTTTTCACGCCACTCCGAAACGACGCGATAAATGTTCTTGGCGTTGCCATGAAAGCGATCAAAACTCAGCTCATCCTGAACCCACAACAGGATCAAAATCGCGCAGCCCATGCCGATAGCCAGACCAGCGAGGTTGATGAATGAATAAACCTTTTGCCGTTGCAGGTGACGCAGGGCGATTTTGAGGTAATTTTTGAGCATAGTCCGAAGTCTTCTGTCCGATGTCTGAAGTCAATTGGCCACTTTCTTTTTTGCTTTTTATCCTTTTCTCTTTTTGCCTCATTCGTATCGCAACGCCTCGACCGGATTCGCCAGCGCGGCTTTGAGGGCTTGGTAACTTACCGTGAGCCAGGCAATGATCAATCCCAGCGCGCCGGCCAGCAAAAAGATGTTGAGGCTGATCTCCGTGCGGTAAGCAAAATTTTGCAGCCAGCCGTTCATCACGAAGTAGGCCAGCGGGCAAGCGACGAGGAAAGCGATGAGCACGAGTCGCGTAAATTCCCTGGACAGGATCATCACGATTTGGGAAACGGAAGCGCCTAAAACTTTTCGCACGCCGATTTCTTTGGTGCGCTGCTGAATCGTGAAAGAGGCCAGGCCGAACAAGCCGAGACAGGCGATCAAAATGGCGAGGAAAGAAAAATTTCCAACTATGGCCTGCATTCTCTCTTCCGAATTATAGAGCGCGGCGAAATCTTCATCGAGAAAAGAATATTCAAACGCGCGATCCGGATCGAATGCTTTCCATTTTTTCTCCAAATCAGCCAGCGTGCCCGCCATGTTATTGCTGCTCATCTTGACCAGAAAATAATTGAACCCCGCCGGCAGGACGTGAAAAATCAGCGGCTCGATGCTTTGATGCAATGATTGAAAATGAAAATCCTTTGCCACGCCGATAACTGTGCCCCGGCGTGTATTGTCATCATCCAACCAGGTAATTTCTTTGCCGACGGGCGTGTCCCAATCATACAAGCGCGCCGCGGTTTCATTGAGAATGAAAGCGGCGGCCGAATCGGTTGCCATCGCCTTCGAGAAACTTCTGCCAGCCGTTATCTCGATGTCCAGAGTTGCAAAGAAATCATAATCCACCCGCATCTGTGACACACTTTGCTCGCCTTCCGTGTCTTGCCAGTAAATTTCATTTTGATTGAATCTTCCGCCAGGAACGTTGGAAACGGCGGTGATGCTCACGAGGCTCGGGTTGCGCAGCAGTTCGGCTTTGACCGCTTCATAGTTTCGCCGCATCTCATTCGTTTTGAGGGGAACCACCACGATCTGCTCCTTATCGAAGCCGAGCTTTTTGTTTTTGAGAAATTCCAATTGCGTTGCGACAATGCCCGTGCCCGCAATCAAAGCAATAGAGATGGCGAATTGCGTGACAACCAGAATTTGCCGCAAGCGGGAGCTTTTGGTTCCGACTCTCATGGTGTCTTTGAGCGTCTTCACCGGCTGCAAAGCGGAGAGAAAGAAGGCCGGATAGCTGCCGGAAATAATTCCCACCAGCAACGCCATGCCGCCGATGCTCAAAATGAGCCACGGGTTATGGCGATAATCGACCGCCAAATTTCTGCCGCTCAAGGAATTGAAAAACGGCAGCAGCAGTTCGACCGCCGCGATGGACAACAGCAGCGCCATCAAGCTGAGCAGGATGGTTTCGCCGAGAAATTGGCCGATCAATTGCGCGCGAAACGCGCCGAGCACTTTGCGCATGCCGACTTCCCGAGCGCGGGTCGCCGAGCGCGCGGTGGAAAGATTCATGAAATTAATGCAGGCAATGAGCAAAACGAAAACGGCGATCGCTGAAAACAAATAAACATAAGCGATATCGCTGTTCGGCTCCAGCTCCCATTTGAGATGCGAGCGCAGGTGAATATCGGTAATCGGCTGCAAGCGAAAGGCGACTTGCCCGCTTTTGAGTTCGGCAATGTCGTCGGCAGGCCACTCGTTGTATTTGAGAAACCAATCCGGAATTTTGGCTTCAAAAATTTTCGGATCAGCAGTCGGCGCCAACTTGACATAATTGTAATGGCCAAAATCTTCCCACTCATAATAGCTGCCGGTTTCGCGCATTTTTAAGAGCGCGTAGGAAAGCAAAAAATCAAAATGAAAATGCGAATTGGCCGGCAGGTTTTGCAGCACGGCGCTGACTTTGAGATCTATATTGTTATTGATGGTGAGCACCTTCCCCAACGGCTCTTCTTCGCCGAAATACTTCTCGGCCATCTCCTCGGTGATCACGATGGAGAACGGAGAACGCAGCGCGGTTTCCGGATCACCTTTAATTAAAGGAAAAGAAAAGACCTCAAAAAAAGTCGTGTCGGCGGAATAAAAGCCTTTCTCGTCAAAACGTTTGTCGCCGTACTTCACCGCTATAGCGGGTCGGGTCAAACCTGGCCCCCAAATGGGTGAAATGCTGACCGCGCTTTTGACCTCGGGAAAGTCTCTGACCATCGCCTGCGCCATCGGATGCGGCGTGCGCGTTTGCGGATTCCCGCTGAACCAGGCAATGCGATAAATTCGCTTCGCGTTTTGGTGAAAGCGATCATAGCTCAGCTCGTGCTGGACATAAAGCAGAATCAAAATGCAACACGTCATGCCCATGGCCAGGCCGGCAATGTTGATGAAGGAGTAAGCCTTGTGCTTGAGCAAATTTCTGACGGCGATCTTTAAATAATTTTTCAGCATGTTTTTCTCCACCTCGCCTGATGATCGCCTGATGATAAATCATCAGGCTCAGAGGTGAAAGCCGCCTAAAGGCGACTGGCACCATTAAATGATGAGGCGACTTTAGTCGCCTTCCAACTTTTAGCCTGCGATTTCAATCGCAGGCGGATTTCATTCATATCTCAACGAGTCCACCGGATTCGCTGTGGCGACTTTGAGCACTTGCGAGCCGACGGTCAGCACGGCGATCAAGAAGACCGCGAAACCCGCCAGCACGAACGGCGCCACACTGAAACCGACGTGGTAGGCGTAAATGCTCGCGATCAGCGCTTTCACGGCAAAGTAACCGCATACGGAGGCGATCAATCCGGCGGCGATCAACAAACGCGTGAACTCCTTGTTCACGAGATTGATGATGTGAAGCACCGTCGCGCCGAGCACTTTGCGGATGCCGAACTCCTTCGTTCTTTTGGCAATATTCAACGACACGAGCGCGAACAGCCCCATGGCCGAGATTGCCACCGCCAGACCCGAGATGTAGATGAACATGGTTTTAATGCTCTCGCTGACGCTTATCGCTTCCGCCATCACCTCGTCCTGATAATAGCCCTCGTAAGGAACGTCGGGCACGACGCGTTGCCACTCGCTGCGCAAAAATTCACTCGTCGTTTTTAGGTTCTCACCTTGCACACGCGCGACCAAAAAACGGAAGTCTTCGGGCTTGATAAGCCGGAAGATACAGGAAGCGATGGGTCGCCAAACGCCGTCATTGTAAAAATTCTCTACCACGCCGATGACCGTGTAGCGTGCGCTGTCGAACGCCACGGTTTGATGGAGCGGCTCATTCCACCCGAATTCATCTACAAGCTTCTGATTGACGATCACCGCTTCATCCAAATCCGTGGTCAAGCCTGGATCAAATTCTCTGCCGGCCGTGAGGCGAAGCTTCATGGTCGAAAGATAATCGTCGCCCACGCGCAGAATATCGGCCTGTGTCTTGAAGGCCGCGCTCTCGGCCGTTCGCGTATACCAATTGCGGCCGACGTGTTGCCTGCTGCCGGCAATGCTGACGAGGTTCGGATTTTTCTCGATGGCGTGGCGGTAAGGCTCGTAATATTTCGCCTCCGGCAACGGCACGACCACGACCAAGTCTTTGTCGTAGCCGAGATCCAAATTTTTCAAGAAGTCCGCATTCCGGATGAAGACCAGGCCGGCAATGAGCGTCAGCATCGACACGGTAAATTGAAAGGTCAGCAATATGCGCGTGAACCAGGAGGTTCCCCCGAATTTTTGCTTGCCGCGCAAAACCGTGACCGGATGATAGGCGCTGATATAAAAAGCCGGATAACCGCCCGCCACGATTCCCATCGCCAACAGCAGCCCCGCAAGAAACGTGAGCAGTCCGACATTTTCGGAATAATCGAGGGTAAGCTCGAAGTACGTCCACATATTGTCGTGAATCGGCACGAAGATTTCGGCGAGCGCCAGCGCGACGATCATGGCGATGACGCAGAGCAAAATGTTTTCGCTCATGAATTGCGCGATCAACTGGCGGCGGCTGCCGCCAATCACCTTGCGCACACCGATCTCTTTCAAGCGTTTTGACGAGAAAGCAATCGCGGTGTTGATGTAATTGAAGCAGGCCATCAGCAGCAAAAGCAGCGCAATGATCGAGGGCGAAATCATGCCGGCAGGATGCATGGCTCGCTTCAGGATGTCACTGCGGAGATTCTCATCCCAGGCGTGCATGGCGAGCCGGCGCAATGGATCGAAATAGAAGCGAGCAATCTGCCAGTCGGGCGCGACGGCATTATGCGCCGCGATGTAGCGATCGAATTGGCGCTGCAGGGTCGCGATCTGCGCCGGCTCCGATGCTTGCACAAAAGCCGCGTGCGTCCAGTCCGACCAATCGTTTGCTTTATCACTCCCGACGTCCAAAAGAATGTCGAGCGCAGCCAGTGCATCGAATTGAATGCTGGAATGGTCGGGAATTTTTTGGGCTACAGCCCCCACGAAAAATTCGCGTGGCTGGCTGTCGCCATAGCGCAAAGTAATTTGCTTGCCGACAGGATTTTCATTGCCGAAATATTTGCTCGCCAGCGCCTCACTTAGCACCAGTTTGTTCTTGTCCCGCAGTCCACCAGTGTTGCCGTATTTCAGCGGGAAATTGAACATCTCAAAAAACGCCGGATCGACGTGCAGGACGCTCTCGTTGAAAATCTTGTCGCCGTGCCTGAACGTCGCGTTGCTCCTGGTCAGGCGCACCGCTTTTTCGATGGCGGGAAAATCTTCTTGAAGCGCCGGAGCAAGCGGGCGCGGCGCGATGGCCCAACTTTGCTCCTGCCCGTTGAATAACCTGACGGTCTTGATTCGAAAGATCTTCCCGGCATTGGGATGAAAGGCATCGAAGTTGTAATTGTAAGTGTGATTCAGGTAAGCCACGATGGCATACGCCATGGCAACGCTCAAGCCGAAAATATTGATGACGGCGTAGAGCTTGTTGTTCCACAGGTTTCTGTAGGCGACTTTGAAGTAGTTTTTGAACATGAGACCTCCAGTGAGCAGTAATCAGTGATCAGTAAGTCATTTTCTATTGATTCATGGTTGATCTGAAGCGTGCTTATTTCCACTAAGCGCATGCTTCCACAATACAACAAGCGCCAGCAACACCATGACCAGTCCAACTGTTTCTCCAATAACTAAAGGCCAAAAACCTTGCTGCGTATCACCAATTAAGCCTATCACAGTCCAGGGAATGTAAGCCAAAGAAAGCACGATCAAGGTCCAAAGCCGTGCAACACGAAGACCGAAATATGCCGTGGAGAAACCCACAATGCCCAAGATCAGAAAACTCGGCCCCTGCCAGTTGTAACCGGCTGGAATTACTTTTGCCAAATTCAAGCTCGTTACAATCAGCCCACTCGCGAGAAATATTATGCCAACAACGATCAGTATCCACCTCGCTGAGACAACGGATAGAAACATAAGCTTCATCCTATTTTTAAAGCGCTGCTCTCTACCACTTATCGCCCTTCCAACGTATTTCTAAAAATACCTGGTGCCACAAGGAACAGACCAACCGCCGCGACAAGCAAGCCCATGACTTGTGGCGCCAGTGTCGATAGAAGCTCTGCCTTCTCCACGTTCGTAGCGTCAAGAACGAGCATCGGAATGCCGTATAGCGGAATCGGCAGAACGTATGCCCAAAACGCCCACTTCTCTCCTCGCCGCAGCGGAAAGAAGGCGATGAGCGCCCAGATCACGGAAAGTGAAAAGTTCGCCAAGGCTCCGGCGCAGAGCAAACGCCCGATCGTGGTGGTGACGTCCGGGTGCTGCGCGAACATGGCAATTGATGCTGCGCTGAGGCTCAAGGCGCCAATGGCGAGAATGATGGTGCCGAGCTTTAGCCGAGATGTTTGATTCATGCTAACGGTCCTCACCGGCTATCCCTTCATTAACTCCTTTAGCTTCTCACAAATCATGGCCAATTTTTCATGATCAAGATCGTGGCCAGATGTTTTATGAACGACGGTTCCGTTCCGGCCAACAATCACAATGTTGCAGGCCTCAGACTCGAATTCATACGCTTTGGCAAATTGGCCTTTCCAGTCCAGCAGAACCCAGCGCTCCTTTTCCTTTGGAAATTTTCCTTTCACAAATCCCTTGATAAAAAAGGGCACGCCGCGCAGATCCGCAACGCGGAGAAATTTGATTTGAGCAAAATTGTTCTCGTGCTTCAATGAATCGCGAATGGCTTTGGCCCAAATGCCGTTATATTTGCTGCCGTTCTTGTCGCTGCCGATGACAATCACGATGTTGGCGAGATAGTCTTTCTCTGTATGAGCTCTTTCGAACTGATCCTCGATCTTGAATGAAATGAGAGCAGCATCTTGCGCCACGGTCAACGGCGTTAGAAAAAGTTGACAGGCGGCTATTCCAAGAATGGCAAGCAACTGGCGTAAATTCGTTTTCATTTTATACTCCATCACCAAGGGCATAGCGCAGAGCGCATTGTCTCGTCCTGATATAGGTTGACAGGGTTTGAAGTAATTTGAGGAGGTTACCTATGTCAGAGATGAGACCACATAAGCGCTACAGTCTAGCGTTCAAACAAAAAGTTGTTTCAGAAATTGAAGC
>Ga0247727_10001079_pt1 | contig 66423 bp, 67 predicted proteins | sample WisWelCaveWW1625_FD_202498 | JGI IMG/M metagenome (GOLD analysis project Ga0247727, IMG submission 202498) | Biofilm microbial communities from Wishing Well Cave, Virginia, United States - WW16-25 | ecosystem: Environmental > Aquatic > Deep subsurface > Groundwater > Cave microbial mat | place... | reverse complement strand
CGGATGGCGAACTTCGAGCCTTGCTCGAGGGCAACAGGGACAATCAGTTCCACCGTCAGGTTGACATTGTCACCCGGCATCACCATCTCGACACCCTCCGGCAGGGTAATGTCGCCCGTCACATCCATCGTGCGGATGTAGAACTGCGGACGATACCCGCTGAAGAATGCCTTGTGCCGACCACCTTCTTCCTTCTTCAGCACATACACTTCCGCCAAAAACTTCTTGTGCGGTGTCACACTGCCAGGCTTGGCTAACACCTGCCCGCGCTCCACGTCTTCGCGTTCGATGCCGCGTAACAGGATGCCCGCATTGTCGCCGGCCACCACTTCGTCCAGTTCCTTGTGGAACATTTCGGTGCCAGTAATCACGGACTCTTTCGTCTCGCGCAAGCCCACGATTGAGATCGGGTCGCCTTTCTTGGCTCTCCCGCGATCCACACGTCCGGTGACAACCGTCCCGCGTCCCTTGATCGAGAACACGTCTTCCACCGCCATCATGAACGGCTTGTCGGTCTCGCGTTTGGGTTCGGGGATGTATTCGTCCACCACCCGCAACAGTTCCTTGATGCATTCGTATTCCGGCGCGTTCGGATCCGTGCTGGCGCTGTCGAGTGCCGCTTTCGCCGAGCCGCGCACGATCGGGGTCGTATCGCCGGGGAAGCCGTACGCATTGAGCAGTTCACGCAGTTCGAGTTCCACCAGTTCGAGCAGTTCGGGGTCGTTCATCTGATCCACCTTGTTGAGGAAGACCACGATGCTCGGCACTTCCACCTGGCGTGCCAGCAGGACGTGTTCGCGCGTTTGAGGCATGGGTCCGTCGGGGGCGGCGACCACTAAAATCGCGCCGTCCACCTGTGCTGCACCGGTGATCATGTTCTTGATGTAGTCGCGGTGTCCGGGCATGTCCACGTGGGCGTAGTGCCGTTTGTCGGTCTGGTATTCCACGTGCGCGATGTTGATCGTGATGCCGCGCGCTTTTTCTTCCGGGGCGTTGTCGATCGAGTCATACGCTCTGAAGTCCGCATGTCCCAGCAGACCCGCCACCTTCGTGATCGCCGCCGTCAACGTGGTCTTGCCGTGGTCAATGTGCCCCATCGTCCCCACGTTCAAGTGCGGCTTGCTCCTGTCAAATTTTACCTTCGCCATAATAAATCTCCTTGAATTATAAAAACGGGTTACACTTTCAAAATTTCTTCTGCCACTGATTTCGAAACAGGTGCGTAGTGGTCAAATTCCATGTTAAACACGCCGCGTCCTTGTGTTGCAGAACGAAGTTGCGTTGCATACCCAAACATTTCCGCCAGGGGAACCATCGCCTTGATTGCCTGAGCGTTACCCAAACGGACTTCCATGCCTTGGATCAAACCGCGGCGGCTATTGATCTGCCCCATTACATCACCAAGATATTCTTCCGGGACAACAACCTCAACCTTCATCATCGGCTCAAGCAAAATAGGATTTCCCCTTTGCACACCCTCTTTGAAACCCAAAATAGCCGCCATCTTGAACGCCATTTCGTTTGAATCAACTTCGTGGAAAGAACCATCAATTAATGTGACTTTGATATCAACGACAGGGTACCCGGCGAGCACGCCCCCATCAGATGCTTCTTTAATGCCTTTTTCAATTGGGTTAATAAATTCTTTGGGAATAGCGCCACCTACGATCTTATTTACAAATACAATGCCGCTTCCACGCTCACTCGGTTCCATGGAAAATACGACATGACCATATTGACCTTTACCGCCGGATTGTTTCGCGTATTTGTAATCAACTTCCTTAACCGCTTTGGTGATCGACTCACGAAATGCAACGCGGGGAGCGCCAACATTTGCCTGCACCCTAAATTCGCGCAACAACCGATCCACAATAATATCGAGATGCAATTCACCCATACCCCTAAGAATGGTCTGACCAGAATCTTCATCTGTATTTACATGAAGCGTAGGATCTTCCTCAGCCAGTTTGCGAAGGGCTTCCCCCATCTTTTCCTGATCGGCAGAACTCTTCGGCTCAATTGCAATCGAGATGACCGGTTCAGGGAAGGATATTGTTTCAAGGACAAGAGGTTTTGTATCACAAAGCGTATCACCCGTGAAACTATCTTTGAAACCTAAAACGGCGCCAATATCGCCGGTACGTATTTCAGACACATCTTCACGATGATCGGCATGCATACGGATCAAACGTCCAATACGCTCTTTCTTTCCTTTTTTGGTGGTATTCTGCACCGTTTGCCCCTGGCTGAGAACGCCGGAGTAAACGCGCACATACGCAAGGCGCCCTACATAGGGATCGGTTACGATCTTGAAGACTAACGCGCCTAAAGGGCTATTATCCTGCGCTGGTATATCAAAAGTATTTTCCGGTTCATCCGGCTCAGATACCGTAATAGTTGGTTTATCTGCCGGGGAAGGAAGATAATCAATCACCGCGTCCAGTAAAACTTGAACACCTTTATTTTTCAAGGAAGAACCGCAAAAAACAGGGGCGGCTTTAACATTAAGAACGCCCTTACGGAGCGCGATTTTCAGTTCGTCAATACTGATTTCTTGTGCTTCAAGGAATTTCAACGTCAATTCGTCGTCAAGTTCTGCTATCTTTTCCACCATTTTTTCGCGGTATTCTTTAGCGCTCTTCTCCAGGTCAGCGGGGATGTCAGTGATGATGGGGTCTTTGCCCAAATCATCTTCCCAGACAATGGCTTTCATTGAAAGAAGATCGACAACGCCCTTGAAAGTAGCCTCGAATCCGATTGGGATCTGCATGGGGATCGGGTTGGCACCAAGCCTGTCGATAATCGAATCAATCGTTCGTTCGTAGGATGCGCCGACGCGATCCATCTTATTTACAAAACAAATACGCGGCACGCCATAACGATCAGCCTGACGCCAAACCGTTTCACTTTGAGGTTCCACACCCTGCACGGCATCGAAGACTACAACGCCCCCATCTAGTACGCGCAGAGAACGTTGAACTTCAGCCGTAAAGTCAATATGCCCGGGAGTATCAATAATGTTGACTTGATAACCCTTCCACTCCGCTGAAACAGCCGCTGACACAATGGTAATACCGCGTTCGCGCTCTTGAACCATCCAATCGGTCACTGTGGTGCCATCGTCCACAGAACCAATACGATGTGTCATGCCCGTATAGAACATAATACGCTCGGTTGTCGTGGTTTTCCCGGCGTCAATATGGGCAATAATCCCAATATTTCGATACTTTTCAAGCGGAAATTCGCGAGCCATTCTCTTTAGAATACCTTTATCACTATAAAATAATTATTAAACGCGGTAATGTGAAAACGCACGATTGGCTTCTGCCATCTTGTGAGTTTCATCGCGCTTTCGAATTGCGGCGCCTGTTTCGTTGAACGCGTCGATCAATTCACCAGCCAATTTTTCAGGGAAGGATTTCCCAGCCCGGTCATGCGCCGCAGACAAGAGCCATCGAATTGCCAGTGTAGTGCGGCGGGCAGTTGAAACTTCCATGGGCACCTGATAGGTCGCGCCGCCGACGCGGCGTGGACGAACTTCCATCACAGGCGAAACATTTTTAAGAGCGCCTTCGAAAACATCCAGCGGATTCTTCTCTGTGCGCTCTTTGATCAAATCCATGGCGCCGTAAATAAGACCGACAGCAACGCTTTTCTTGCCGCGTTTTAACACGTGTTGCACCATGGTTTGAACGTGAATACTGCTATAACGAATATCGGGAAGGATTTCCCTTTTTTCAGGTTTTGCTCTGCGCATTATGATTTACTCCATCAATATACTTACTTGGGACGCTTCGCGCCGTACTTTGAGCGGCCCTGCTTACGATTTGCGACACCGGTGGTGTCCAAAGAACCTCTTACAATGTGATAACGCACACCTGGCAGGTCTTTGACACGACCACCACGCACCAGCACAACGGAGTGTTCCTGCAATTGGTGGCCTTCGCCGGGGATATACGCCGTAACTTCAATACCATTTGTCAGACGTACGCGGGCGATCTTACGAAGAGCCGAATTCGGTTTCTTCGGTGTCATTGTGCGCACAATCGTACATACACCGCGCTTTTGCGGCGCGCCTTTATCCTGCCGCACACGGCGTTGTTTGTATGAATTTAAAGTATATTGCAAAGCGGGCGCTTTGCTTTTTGCTTTTTTATTCTTGCGACCCTTGCGGACCATTTGATTGATTGTCGGCACGATCAGCCTCCGATTCCTAAATTCTCATCATGATTTTTTGCATGAAATGAGGCCATCACAAGGATATTGATGGCCTCACTATTGTAGTGGCATGCCTTCAGCGGGAGTCATCGCCGCTTTTTCTGTTGGCAACGAAAAGAGATTTTATCACGCACTTTTCATGTCGTCAAGATTACCGCCTGCTTATCAGGTTATCACCGATGCCCAGCAGACCCGTATCCATCTTGGGCGGATGTTGTTTTTCCTCATCCTTGCCAAACTTGACAATATCTCCGCCTTCATTCACCGCTTCGACGGCAAGACCCAGCGATTGCAACTCCTTGACCAACACCCTGAATGATGCGGGGATGCTTGGCTCTTCAATGGGTTCGCCTTTTACAATCGCTTCATACGTATTCACGCGACCCTGAACATCATCGGACTTAACAGTGAGCATCTCTTGCAAAGTATATGCCGCGCCGTACGCCTCAAGCGCCCATACTTCCATTTCACCAAAGCGTTGACCGCCGAACTGTGCCTTACCGCCAAGAGGTTGTTGAGTCACTAAACTATATGGACCGGTTGACCGCGCATGAACTTTATCCTCAACCAGGTGGTGCAATTTCAAAACAGTCATCACACCAACGGTCACAGATTGATCGTATGGAATACCCGTCTTGCCATCGCGTAAAGATTGTTTACCAAGAATCGGTAACGGCAAGCCAGTGGCGTGAGTAATTTCCTGCGCCACTTCCATAACTCTTGCCTCAGCGATCCTGCCGGTGTGACCGTGGCTTTCGACCCACAAACGCAGGCAAGCGCTGATTGCGGCTTTGTTGTATTCCTCACGCTCGCGCGGATTGATTTCCTCCGGGTAGAAAATCGTATCCGGGTCATAGCCTCGATCACGTACCCACTCATAAGCAGTCGAGTGACGCGCATAATCTACATCGTTTAGATCGTACGCGTTGTATTTGCGTTTGCCCAACCATTCCTCGAGATACAGGCGGCGTACTTCATCATCATCCTGAATGGATTCGGGATCATATTCCTGTTCTTTGAGCCAATCCCAGGCAGTGACAGCAACATCTTTCCAAGCCTGGTCAACGATCCAGGCACGCGCGAGTTCGGATTCGATCTCCTCTTCAGAGGCTCCGTCAAACACAGGCGTCACCGCGCGGAACCCCAGCCGCTTCGCCGCCCATCCGAGATGGACTTCCAAGACCTGGCCGATGTTCATACGACCCGGAACACCAAGCGGATTCAAAATGAGATCAACGGGCGTGCCATCTTCAAGGAAAGGCATATCTTCAACAGGCACAACTTTGGAAACGACACCCTTATTACCATGACGTCCCGCCATTTTGTCGCCCGCCGTCAACTTACGGCGCTGGGCAACAGAGACACGCACCATCATATCCACACCAGCGGAGAGATCGGAATTTTCTTCGCGGGTGAAAACTTTTACATCCACAACCTTGCCGCGTTCGCCATGAGGCATACGAAGCGATGTGTCTTTCACGTCGCGTGATTTCTCGCCGAAAATCGCACGCAATAAACGTTCCTCAGGTGTAAGTTCTTTTTCACCCTTCGGCGTGATCTTTCCAACAAGAATATCGTTCGGACCAACCTCAGCGCCGATGCGAATGATACCGTTTTCATCCAAATCCTTGATCGCATCTTCACCGACATTGGGAATGTCGCGGGTAATTTCTTCCGGTCCCAGTTTGGTATCGCGCGCTTCCACTTCATATTTTTCAATATGAACAGACGTGAAGCGATCCTCTTGAACAAGGCGTTCTGAAATTAAGATAGCGTCTTCAAAGTTGCCGCCTTCCCAAGAAAGGAAAGCCACAACAACATTTTGGCCGAGAGCCAATTGACCGCTTTCTGTGGATGAAGAATCGGCGATAATATCGCCCTTCTTGATCTTCTGCCCTTTGACAACCGCCGGGCGCTGATCAATACATGTACTCTGATTGGATCGTTGATATTTGCGGAGTTGATATGTACGACCACCGCCTCTTTCCTTAACGGTAATTGAATTGCCGGTAACAGACGTAACCTCCCCCTCAGCCTCTGCCACCACTACCTGACCCGAATCCAGCGCGGCATGATATTCCATGCCCGTCGAAACGAGCGGAATCTCAGGGCGTATCAACGGAACCGCCTGCGCCTGCATGTTCGATCCCATCAAGGCACGGTTGGCATCATCATGTTCAAGGAATGGAATGAGCGCGGCGCTGATACCAACCACCTGATGAGGAGCCACATCCATGTAATCCACAGCATCCGGCGTGGAAAAGATAAAGCCGGAGTGATAACGGCAGGATACGCGCTCTCGCACAAATTCGCTCGTGCCCGTCAACGGAGCATTTGCCTGGGCGATGACGTACTTATCTTCGGCATCGGCAGAAAGGTAATCAAATTGATCCGAGACATGCGGAATGATGGCAACAGGGTTACCGATTTTGACAATCTTCTTTAATATCTTCCCATCAATGACTTCACCGGCTTCATATAATACTTCTTCCGTCTTTGGGTCAACCACTTTCTCGCTCAGGGTGCGCCCCTCAAGACGTTCGTCATCGGCTTCCATCGTTCTGAAAACTTTTCGATAGGGAGTCTCGATGAAACCATATTCATTCACGCGCGCAAACGAAGCCAGACGACCGATCAAACCGATGTTTGGACCTTCAGGAGTCTCAATTGGGCAAATACGTCCATAGTGAGAGTGATGCACATCACGGACATCGAAGCCTGCGCGTTCGCGGCGCAAACCGCCAGGTCCTAACGCGGAAAGCGTTCGTTTATGACGCAACTCTGCCAGCGGATTCGTTTGATCCATGAATTGTGAAAGTTGCGATGAACCGAAGAACTCGCGCAATGCCGCTACAACGGGGCGAATATTGACAAGAGTCACTGGCGACAATTGTTCCTGATCACGAATGGACATGCGCTCTTTGATCACGCGTTCCATGCGTCGGAGTCCGATTCGTAACTTGTTCTGGATCAACTCACCCACCGTCTTGACGCGGCGGTTTCCCAGGTGGTCAATATCATCGGGCTTTTCGACCCCGTTGTTGATCTGGATCATGCGGCGGATGAGTCGAATCACATCGCCTTTTGTCACAGTGCGATGAGGGATGGGAATATTTAGATCAAGTTTTTGATTCAATTTGTAACGACCCACACGTTCGAGGTCGTAATGGCGCTGATCAAACAACTGTTCTTCAAGAAACTGGCGGGCATTTTCAAGAGTGGCGGGGTCGCCCGGGCGCATCTTCTTAAAGAATTCTATCAACGCGCCTTCGGCGATGGTCATCCCACCGCCAAGGTCCCATTCTGGTTCCTGCTTCAAAGTTGAAGCAATAAACATACGTTCGGGGTTATGATCAACATCCGCGAACAAACTCAACAACTCTTCGTCGGTTCCCAGTTTGAGTGGAGAATCCTTGATGTCATCATTGACTGCCGCCAACGCGCGCAGGAAAACGGTGATGGGAACAGTACGCTTGCGATTGAATTTCAATATGATGTAATCAGATTTGCGGGTCTCGAACTCCATCCACGCGCCGCGGTCTGGAATCAGTTTGGACATGGCGAGCGGCCGTCCCGTCGCGCGATCCGAAGGCGCTTCGAAGTAAACGCCCGGGGAACGGATCAACTGGGAGACGACGACACGCTCCGTCCCATTAATAATGAAGGTGCCTTTATCCGTCATCTCGGGGAAGTCGCCGAGAAAAATATCCTGCTTGACCGGTTCGGGGACATCCGTGCCAGCCAACAGAACAGAAACATACAACGGGCTGGCATACGTGAGATCGCGCTCAACGCATTCTTCAATGTTGTGCTTGGGTTCGCCAAACCAATATTTGAGACCCCATTGTTTGGATTCGGGACCGCGGCTGGGGAAATATAATTTCATCCCTCTGTTGTACGACTCAATCGGCGATACTTCGTGGAAGAGATCGCCGAGACCTTCGCGCTTGAGGCGCTCGAAAGAATCAAGTTGGACTTCTATTAAATTTGGGAGTTTGATATTGACGGGAATACGCGCATACGTTTTACGGGGTAAAGAAGAAGACATTCGGTTCGCTCCTGACCTGGGACCTGTTCGTCGTTTACGAAGTGCCGCATCCTATCCCAAACTTGGTTCCTGCTAAATCGCAGGTAAATTTCAATTTCCCAAGATCGTGAAACATGTGGCGACACACGAAACCATCCCGCGGTGATTTGGCGGGATAGCGAAGCGTGATTATATATGAAGGATTATATATCCGCAAGGGATTTTTCCATCCAATTTCATCCCCTTCCCTATTCTTGATTTCCCCGATTCTAACAACAAATCAGGTTTTCCGCAACTTACAAAGGTTGCGCGGGGTTTAGATTGATAGCATCAACAACTCTTTGCGGGAGGCACAATGCACAATCCACAAGCGACCGTGAACAACAGGCGCGAAATCTTCGGCTGGGCAATGTACGACTGGGCAAACTCGGGGTTTACAACAACAGTGGGAACCGTTTTTCTTGGTCCGTACATTGCATCGCTCGCGGCAGAAGCCGCAAAAGCATACCCGGATGGAATGGCTCGCTTCCTCGGTATTCCCATTGCCCCGGATTCATTTATTCCCTACTGCATTTCATTTTCCGTGGGTCTTCAAGTTTTGTTTTTGCCGATTCTTGGCGCCATTGCAGATTACTCCCACCTCCGAAAGCGGATGCTTCAAATATTTGCGACCCTTGGCGCAATTGCCGCGATCGCGTTGTTTTTTGTAACAGGGAGTTTGTGGTGGCTTGGCGGTCTATTATTTATCATCGCCAACCTGGCTTTTGGAGCCGCCCTCGTTTTCTATAATGCTTATCTGCCTGATATTGCAAGTGAAGAGGAACGCGATAGCGCATCCTCCTATGGTTTTGCCATGGGCTACCTGGGCGGAGGGGTATTGCTCGCTCTTAACCTTGCATTCTTTATATTTAGTGATGATATCGGTGTGCCGGGCGCGCTAGCGGTTCGGATCAACATGGCGTCTGCAGGAATTTGGTGGATCGGATTTTCCTTCATTACATGGGCGCGCTTGAAACCGCGCCATGCCGCCAAACCCCTCCCTGCCGGTGACACGTACATCAGTATCGGGTTCAAGCAACTCAGGCAAACTTTTCGTGAGATCAAACATTTCCCGGAAACGCTCAGATTCGTTTTTGCTTATTTCCTGTATAACGACGGCATCCAAACAGTGATAGCCATCGCATCCACATTCGCGGCCGCGCCCATCATTCGCGGCGGTATCGAACTTTCACAAGATACCCTGATCGCTTTGATATTGATGATTCAATTTGTCGCGTTTGGAGGCGCGCTCTTCTGGGGCAGACTCGCCAAGTGGATCGGCGCAAAGCAATCTATTATTGTCAGCCTTGTGATCTGGGCAGGCGTGGTGATTTATGCCTATGGCGGCATGAAGGGCGACAACCGCGTGACCGAGTTCTTCATTCTGGGCATTTTCATCGCAGTCGTCCTCGGCGGGTCACAAGCCATCAGCCGCAGTCTTTTCTCGCAAATGATCCCGAAGGGAAAAGAAGCGGAGTTCTATTCCTTCTATGAAGTCAGTGAACGCGGAACTTCATGGACGGGTCCACTTGTCTTTGGTCTCGCGAATCAAATATTCGGGAGTCTGCGATACGGAATTCTTGCGCTCATCTTCTATTTCATCGCAGGTTTGCTGATTTTGCCATTTGTCAATGTAAAGAAGGCGATGGATGATGTGAAGAAGTACGACGCAACCCATTAGGTTATCGACAAACAAATATAGAAGCCGTGAAATGTTCATTTCACGGCTTCTATTTATTTACAACTTCGGCAATACAATGGATTGTTGCTTCTGATATTTCCCCTTCTTATCAGCATAGGAGATTTCACATTCCTCGTCCGCTTCAAAGAACAGGACTTGTGCCAAACCTTCGTTGGCATAAATCTTCGCGGGCAAAGGCGTGGTATTGGAGATTTCAAGCGTGACGTAACCCTCCCACTCCGGTTCGAATGGCGTGACGTTCACAATTAATCCGCAGCGCGCATATGTAGACTTCCCCAAGCAGATCGTCAACACTTTGCGCGGGATGCGAAAGTATTCGACGGTACGCGCGAGCGCAAACGAATTCGGCGGGATAACACACACATCTCCCTTGAACTCAAACATGGACTTCGTGTCAAAGTTCTTGGGGTCCACAATCGCGGAATGGACGTTTGTGAAAATCATAAACTCATCCGCTACGCGGATGTCGTATCCATACGATGAAACACCGTATGAGATGACACCTTGCCGAACTTGCTTATCAACAAACGGTTCGATCATACGTTGTTCGATTGCCATCTTGCGAATCCAGTGATCAGGTTTGAGTCCCATACGAATTCTCCAATCTTATATTCGAGGTGACAGTCACTTTGAAAGTGACTGTCACCTTATTTTACGATGATAACGACTTGTGTCAATTTTCCAGATTCTACATCAACCCAGCGTTCATAAAGATGACTGTTATGTATTAAAGTAATTCGATAGCGCCCGGATGGAAGATCATTGATTGCAGCATTTTCTGCGCTATTCGCCATCCCCAAATCATAGGTATCAAGATAATAGACTCCAACAACGTCACTGGAATCCATGAGGTAATGTTGCATTGTTATTTTTGCGCGCTGAAATTGCGAAGTTTCATTGAGAATGGATATCATCATTGCGCCAAGATTTCCCTGCTTTGGGATCAACCACAACTCAGGATTCTTTGTCGCAAAATAATCTTCTACGTCCCCAAGTCGCACTTCAAAATGGAGGTGGCTTCCCGTTGCCGCGCCGCTCTGCCCTACTTCGCCAATCTTCTCCCCCGCTTGAACATCATCACCCGCTTCGACATCAACATTCGATAGATGCGCGTACAAGGTGAACAATTCATCGTCATGCCGGATCACAACAAGGTTCCCATAAAAATTTTGCCACGGACTATAAACCGCTTCTTTATCTGGACCGGCAAAGATGACCACCCCATCTGCCGCCGCGTGGACGGGTGTGCCAAAGCTATTCTGGAACTCAACCCCGTGATGCGGATCACGCGTCCCGTCGGCTGTTGAGGCATACGGATACGTTCGATCCACCGAATCATTCGCGGGCGGATGGATTGGTCGTTGGAGGAGGAAGTGTCCGTCCGTGATGCAGAAATCCGCGGTGAAGGGATTGCAAAGGGCGGGAGTCGCTGTTGGGGCTGGCGGACGTGAGGTTACTGTTGATTCCAAAATAACAATTGGGATTGATGTTGCAGTGAATGTGGGGATTGTTTGAGGAGAATCGGTTAGGGTTGGCATAACTTGAGTCGTTGCGCAGGATGTGAGGAATAACCCAAGAATAAATATATAAAATAAATTTTTCATAAAGGCATTTTCTGGAGTCAGCCAGCTTGCTAGCGTATTTGCAGGAACAAGCTCCTGCACCTCAAATGTTATACTTGAAATATGGAAGACGTTTACAAAGTCTACCCGCATAATCCACCACATTATTTCGTGCCAAATGCAATGTATATTGTAACAGGGTCGCTATTGCACAATAAACGCCTGCTGACAAGCGACAAACACAAAGCTCTTGTTTTGGAAATTTTACTCGAACGCGCTGCACATTGGAAATGGGATTTAGAAGCATGGGCAGTTCTTGAAAACCATTACCATTTCATCGGGCGCGCCCCTGAAAATGCGTTGACGCTGGAGAAATTAATTCGACAATTACATTCCAAATCTGCGGTTGAACTGAACAAATTGGATAAAACACCAGGGCGAAAAGTTTGGCACAACTACTGGGACACTTGCATCACCCACGAATCTTTATACTACGCGAGAATGCATTATGTTCATCTTAATCCTGTTAAGCATGGGTTGGTTGAGAACGCGGAGGATTATCAGTTTTGCAGTTATCGCTGGTTTTTGGAGAAAGCGGACGAGTCTTTTCAGACTACTGTAATGAACCAGCCAATTGACAGGGTGGATATTTTTGATGACTTTGATTAAGACACTAGTTTAACTTTGGAGTCGTTCAGCTTGCTGAACGATGTCAGGAATGTCCAACAGCTTGCTGTTGGACTCCAGAAGCACCAGAGGTATACTCCAATCATGGAAAGCATCTACAAGGTTTATCCGCATAACCCGCCACATTATTTCGTACCAAACACGATGTACATTGTGACAGGTTCAATACTTTACAAGCAACGTCTATTATTCGGCGACGAACACAAAGCCTTGGTTTTGGGAATATTACTGGAACGCGCCGCTCACTGGGGCTGGGAAATGGAAGCATGGTCAATTCTCGAAAACCATTACCATTTCATCGGACGCGCCCCTGAAAACGCGCTAACGCTGGAGAAATTAATTCGACAATTACATTCCAAATCTGCGGTTGAATTGAACAAATTGGATAAAACACCAGGACGGAAAGTTTGGTACAACTACTGGGACACTTGTATTACACACGAAACATCCTATTATGCGCGCTTACATTATGTTCATCTCAACCCTGTAAAGCATGGTTTGGCTCAGAATGCAGAAGATTATCCGTTTTGCAGTTATCGCTGGTTTTTGGAAAAGGCGGATGAGTCTTTTCAAGGTATGGTAATGAACCAGCCAATTGATAGGGTGGATATTTTTGATGACTTTGATTAAGACTCTGGTTTGACTCTGGAGTCGTTCAGCTTGCTGAACGATATTAGAGAATGTCCAACAGCAAGCTGTTGGACTCCAGAGTCGGAACCAGAGTTAAATCCCTCCTCGTTCTTTCATCACGGATTGGATTTCTTTTTCAAGTGTATCGGCTTTCTTTTCCAATTCTGCCAACTCCCTCAACATTTTTCCGCCCGGCGAGGAGATATCCCCAAGCGATTTGAGATTGATTCGAACATTGTAGCCTGCCGCAGTGAGGGCGGCGCGGCACATCGCAAAGCCAGACATGGCATCGCTGATCGCGTTGAGGTTGGCGCGCTGCGCGCATTTCAAGGCAAGTTCCATCACTTTGACCGCGTCCTTCGCGACATGAAGCGGAACATGCGCGGCGTTGAGCGTGGCTTTGTGGATCGCGGCAGAGCGCGCAGATTTTTGGTCGTCGGTGTCTTTTGGCAGTTTGAACGTAGCCATCAATACTTCAAATGAAGAGGCATCATCGTCAACGGCTTGAGTCAGTTCCTTGCGAAGTTTCTCAGCCATGACTCGTATCGCTTGCATTTCGGCTTCGACCTCGGCATATTTCTTTTTGCCGATGGTGAGTCCTGAGACCATGGCGACGAGACCCGCGCCCATTGCGCCTGCATATGCGCCCGCGGAGCCGCCACCGGGAGTCGGAGTCGGGGAGGCGAGTTCTTCGATAAAGGAAACAGGCTGAGGCGTCGGAAGAGTCGAGCCCCCTAAAGGGGATGTTCCAGCGGAGGGTGAAGAAAGTCTATTTTCAAGAATCTGTTCGGGTGAAAATGAATCCAGTTGGGTGTACCAGACCGCCGCATCCACCAACGCCTCTTGCGGAATCAATCCGACGAGTTCGCTGTGATGAATGCCGACGCCGTATCGCTGTGCCTCGCGTCGAATGAACTCGACGGCGCGGGCAATGGGCGTTTCGTGGAAGTTGGTGAGATTCATCGAGACTTGCGCGCGTCCATCCACAAGCAAGCCAAGCCCCTTGACGTGACGAAGGCCACCCGAAGAATGCCGGACGGCTTTGGCGATCTTCTTGGCAATGCTGGTGTCGTCGGTGGTGAGATAGACATTGAAGGCGATAAGCGGATTGCGCGCGCCGATAACGGTAGCTCCGGCTGTGCCAAGTTTCGCGGGTCCAAAATCGGGTGCACGATTGGGATCGGATTCGATTTCAGTTTTTAGTCCTTCGTATTGACCCTTGCGGATGTTTTCGAGATTCGCGCGTTCGGGACGAGTTGCTGCCGCTTCATATAAGTAGACGGGGATGCTGAGTTCTTCTCCCACGCGTTGACCTAATCTTTTGGCGAGCGCAACGCAATCATCCATGCTGATGCCGCTCAACGGAACGAAGGGCACAACATCCGTCGCGCCGATGCGCGGATGCGCGCCCGTGTGTTGGTTGAGATCAATCAGTTCGGCGGCGGTCTTGATGGCGCGGAAGGCGGCTTCTTCCACGCCCGCGGGTGAGCCTGCAAAAGTCAGCACCGTGCGGTTGTGATCAAGGTCGGAGGAACGGTCGAGGAGTTTAACATCGCTGACCGATTGGATGGCGGCGACGATCTGATCAATTACTTCGGGTCGCCGCGCTTCGGAGAAGTTGGGGATGCATTCGATGAGTTGGGTCATGGGATTGGTAGCTAATGATAGTTATTATAAACGGTTAGCAGTACTAAGAACATCCACTCTCTTATTCAGCTTTGCGAACCCATCGGTACAGGGCGCTACGCATTCCTGACTCAAGCAACCAAATTTCGTCTTCTTTTTTCACTACTCGTGTAACTGCTTCTGCAAAAAAGTGGAGAAATAACCAACGCATTTGTTCAGCGCGTTCATCGGAATTAGAAGTATCTTTCGCAGGCTCAAAAAGACTCATTTGTGAAGGCTGGTCTTGGTCTACGCTTACAGGAAGAATGAATCTTACAACCGCCGTTGTTTCATCAACAAGATAAGGTCCTTGAGAAAATGGCTTATTAGCCACTTCACTTCTCATAGCTAATGATTTAGCTCGAAACCTCCCACTTACTAGGTGAAGAGAATATCCACCAATTGTATTATCCATGAATTGGATGATGAATTGTACAACATCTTCATCAGTCTTTAGGTCTGATAAATTGAGAGCCTTCCTTATCTCGGAAATTCCTATTTCTTTTATTCGTTGCTCAACTGTATCTTTATAAAATAGGTTATCTAAAGCTTCGCGCAAACGATCTTCGCGAGAAAGGGGCATGAAAAATTCATATACTAAAACTTTTTGTGGAACTTCCCTTACATAATCTGTGAATAACCGTTGTTTCTGTCGATACAAATCCTTGAAATCTTCAAGCCTGACTCTATGTATTTCGGGATTAACATAATAAACACCATCTTTTTCTCTTACCAAATCGCTCAATTTTTTTCCTATGTAGATTTTATTAGTTTTTTCTGTCCACCCTGTTGCCTTAATGAATTCATCCAGCGTAAATGATTTACCGCTCTTAGCGTGTTTTACCAAGAATTCAAACGTGCGATTGATATTCTCTTCTCTCTTCATATTCTCCATCCTTTACCGAACATCACGATTCTTTATTCACATTTTTAAACCACAGATAACTAATTACAGATTTGGGTTAACTAAAATTTGCTTCAATTCGTGAAGTGACAATGGCTTATCTTTTTTTCGATGAACCATTCTGTGGCAATTGGAACAAAGCGGTATCAAGTCTTTCAATGCTTCTGTAACCAAACGTGAAAAATCTGTTTCTTCGTATTGAAATATAGGCTTTTGGTGGTGAATTTCAATATATCCACGTCCAATATCCCCATAAATCTTGTAAAAGTCAAACCCACAAGCTTCACAAACAATTGAACCATCTTTTGTATAATACTCAATCGCTTTATCTCGCAACAATTTCGATCGTTCATAAACTTGAGAACTAACTGTTTTTCTTCTTCCTTCGGAAATAAAGATGTTTTCGTCAAATATAGTAATTTTTTTGCCAGTGGCATGTGAGAGGTGTATCTCCGCTACACCATTAACCGTTTCTGCGTATCCTAGATTATTCGAGAGCAAGCTTTCAAGAGATGATTGGTTTTCTTGTAAATAAACTACCCCTTTTTTAGAAAGTCTGTGAGTGGAATTTGTTTTCCCGGACTCGTCTAAAATTGTGTATCCTAAACGTTGGTCTAAAGTGTGATGAGAAACAAGATTTCTTACAATCTGGGAAAATTTATCATCACTTCTTCCGTGTAATATTTCTGCATCTTCGCCAGCAGGATGAAATATAGCTCTCAACTCCCCAATTAGCTCCCCGGTTGTAATTCCATGTTGTTTTTGGATTACATATAGGGCAGGCAATATTAGGTCTGGCTCTGTTATTCGTGTCATTTTAGTAATTTGTGATCAATAGGTGTTCAGCATTTTTGTCATTTCGGTCTTGAAAGCTAACAACATATTTTTTATTGAAAGAACGAATATTGAAACCGCGATTTAAGTAAAGGTCTAATATGAAATCTGTGCTTTTTATAACCAACATGAATTTCGCTTTTGTCTTATATAAATATCTTGCCAAACGCATTTGGTCATTCTTGTCGAATTCATTTTTTGCATAAGTACTGAAATCAGTATCGTAGGGCGGATCAAAAAACATGAAGTCGTTACGATTAGGGCGGTTAAGCTTTAAGAATTCTTCAAAATCAGCGTTGAAAAGTTTTGTTCGTTGAAGATGACTTCGGCAATCTTTTGATTCCATCGCCTTTACCTTTTTCAAGAAGTCTTTTCGATTGTATTGTATACCACCATATGGAACGTTGAACTCTCCGCGAGAGTTGTATCTAAACATTGACGCATAGCAATATTCTCTCACAAAATAAAAAATTGCTGTAGAAAACGACCTACCAATACCATATGCTTGTTTTTTGTTATATAAGTGTCGAAAGTGCATATAAAAAGCACTTTTTAATGAGCTTTCAATATTAGAGAGAACATCCTTTTTCGATAGACTTCCCTTTTCTCTTTCAATTGTCCTCATTCGATCAATTTTGTTCGTCGTGTTGCGAATTACTTCGTTTATAAAATTATCAATATCGAGATTAAATGATGTTTTCAAAATGCCACTGAATTCTTCATGGTGTTCTAAAACAAATTCTGTGACTCTATCTTTGATAGTTAGGAGCTTTACATTTTCAGGTGAACTTTTGGAGTAAATCTTTGAAAACTCTGAAGAATTATCTTCAACAATATGTTCTAATAACTTCCAATATTTATTGATCTCGGTCAATTTGTCAAAAAACTCTTTGTCACCACTCTTAATAAGCTTGTACAAAGTTATTAATTCTGATGATTTATCGTTAATGAGCATTTCGTTGGCACTAATAGAAAAGTAAACAGCCCCCCCACCAACAAATGGTTCAACATATCTTTCAAAGCGTTCAGGTAAATTGGGCAGAATGTGTTTCAATTCAGATTCTTTACCCCCTGCCCACTTAATTAATGGTGCAATTCTTTCAGCACGAATATTTCTGTGTGGCGGCATTAGAAACTCTTGACTCATGATAATTGATATTATAGCACATCTGTTCTCGACAGGAGATTTTTGTTTGCGGGGTTGGGACCTCACCCCCAGCCCCTCTCCTAGAAAGGAGAGGGGAGTCTGTCCGCTGAAAATCGTGTATCATTGGCACAAGAGATTGTTGGTTGACGAGAGCATTCGTCAGAAGATAAAAAATGAAACCCATCCATGTTCTAATCATCATTACAAGCTTTATTAGCATCCTTCTGGCATCTTGTTCTGCCCTCCCAACCGAGGAGCCACCCGGCGTTGGCGAAAAAGCGGAACTCGGATATGCGACTTGCGCGCCGGTCATCGCCGCGTTGGAGCAGTACAAAGCAGACAAAGGCTTTTACCCCGATGCCCTCGCAGAACTTGTCCTAGATTATGTTTCCGCTGTCCCAACGAAGGATGAAGTGCTGGATTTTTCGTACAGGAAAACCGAAGTGAGTTTTGCGTTCTCGTTTCATTACATCGGTCCCGGAATGAACACATGCACTTATACGCCCGAGAATCAATGGCAATGTTCGGGTGCGTTTTAGCCAAACTTTACAAAAGAGTGAGAATGCGGTCAGGAAATTCCCAACTTTGGTAAGGATATAGACCCTCCGAATGACACTTACAAAACAGAATCACCCCAAATATAATAATCTATATTTGAGCAATGCTATCAATAAAGGTATGAAACAATGACAACCGTGACTCGCAACCAAAAAATATATTTCGCCGCCGTTGGTGCATTGGCTTTATGGGTCGCTTTTTGGGGGCTTTTAATTCCAGAACTTGTAGATAAAGCCATTCCGTGGCTGGTACCGCCTTTACATGCACGCTTTATTGGGGCGATCTATCTCTCTGCCGTGATCCTCATGGGCGGCTCCATGCTGGCACGCGACTTTGCTGAAGTAAAAGTTGCAACATTTATCGTGGCCATGTGGACAGGCATGTTGTTCGTAATCTCGCTCTTCTACCTGAGCGAGTTTGATTTCAGCCGCGGACCCGCCTGGTTTTGGTTCGGGGCATATATTGCCTACCCGATCATTGGGTTTTGGTTTGTATGGACTCAGCGCGCCACGCGCGACGAATCCGCCAGCCCGAGCCTGCCAAATTGGATTCGAAATTATTTTTTCGCGCAAGGCGTGATCGTCACTGCCTTGGCGCTGGCTTTGCTTCTGACTCCCGAGTTCATGTTAACAGTCTGGCCCTGGAAAATTACCCGTATGCTGGCTCAAATTTATTCGGGACCGTTTTTGGCTTTTGGACTCGGTAGTTTAATGCTCAGTCGTCAGCGCACCTGGTCCGAGGTCCGCATTGTGGCGGCGGGATTTTTCACACTCGCCGTCGGCGTGCTCCTCGCGTCAGCAATTCATCGCTCCCTCTTTACCGCATCAAGTCCATCCACCTTGATATGGTTTGGAGGCTTCTCACTTGTGGCGCTGATTCATGGCGTACTGATCGTTCGCGGCAGAAACGATACGGGAGATTCAAAATGATGAAATCACCTGCACGGCTTTACACAGCGGTCTATGGTTTTCTGGGCGTGTTTCAAGCCACACTTTCATTTGCTTTTTACTTCTTTCCAACGTTGGATCAAGCAACCCCCTTTTTGCAAGCCATCCCGCACATGATCCCCATCCACTCAGCTCTGCATTTTGTGACGAGCGTACTGGCAATAGTGATATTCTATCGCGGCGGGGAACGCGGCGCATTCTGGTTTGCGTTTGGCTTCGGTCTCTTTTACACCGCCCTGGGTGTGGCTGGATGGCTCAGTGGTCAACAATTCGGATTAGGACTAAAGCCATTCGACCATCCCTTTCATTTATTTTTGGGCGGGCTGGCTTTACTAGCTGCCCTGCCGACACTCTATCGTTCGGTTGCTATGAGGAAGGTCTCGCCATGAATACACAAGGAACACCGATTGCCTTGCCCCTGCGAACCTGGTTGGCAGTGGAAGTACTCTTCGGTATTGGCGCAGTGTTGGCAATCGGCGTCTCTCCAGCAGATACCCAGACCAATTTCGCCTGGCCGATTCAACCCGTTGTTATGGCGGCTGTGTTGGGCGCCTTTTATGCCTCCTCTGCTTTGCTGTTCCTGCTTCCCTTCTTTGCCAAACGCTGGGAAATGATTCGCGTCATGATCCTGCCAACCGCCGTCTTCTCTACTGTCCAATTGATCGCGACGTTTCTTCATTGGGATAAATTTTCAATCGGCATCACTCCATTTTATGTTTGGTTTGCCAGTTACCTTTTGCCACCGCCGATCTTCGTCGCCGCGTACTTGTGGCATCAACGCCGCGCGGATACACAAAATAAAAATTCGGATTCCCCCCTGCCCTCCTGGATTCGCACCATATTTTGGATCAGCGGGATTGGACTGGTACTCCTTGCGACGAGTGCGTTCATTCTCCCCTCATTGCTGATTCCAAATTTCCCCTGGCAGTTGACTCCGCTGACAGCGCGTTCGCTATGCGGATGGATCATGATCACTGGCGCAATATTGTTGGCCATCGTTCGCGAGAATGACAAAGCACGCGTCCGCCTCGGGACCCCGATCCTGATTCTGCTCCTGCCCACCCTCCTTATACAAATGGCACGTTTTGCCGATGAAGTAAATTGGGCAAGTCCCACGTTATGGATTGGATTGATTCTTGCTGCGGTTTTAGGGCTGTGCGGATCATATTTGGCAATCGGAAGTTGGAAGGAATCGCTAACCTAAGGTGAATGCATCATGCCGGGTCTGACTCTGCTTGGAGTGTTTCACACGGCTTTCGCCCTGGTGGCATTGATCTGTGGGTTCATTGCGCTGGTTCAGTATAGGGAGATCTCTCCGCGGAATCGAAGCGGGTTGGGTTACATCCTGACGACCGCGGTAACTGCCGCCACCTCCCTCGGGATCTATCAACATGGAGGCTTCGGTTTTCAGCATGTTCTCGCCATCTTCACGCTCGCAGGGTTGGCGATGGGAACTTTGGCAGCGCTCACAGGATTTTTCGGGGTTTCCTCACGAACCATTCAAGCCATCAGCTTTTCAACCACAATTCTGCTTCACTTGATTCCAGGCGTGACGGAGATGTTGACTCGCCTTCCACCTGGTCATCCTCTGGTAACATCTTACTCTGCGCCAGCTTTGAGAGTTGCCTTACTCTTACTGCTAGTGGGATTCGTGGTGGGTTTGACGTTGCAGATAAGATGGTTGCGCGCATCATCATAACAATGCGCTACACTGGATACCACCCTGTGAATGGCGCGCGCGGTTATAGAAAAATATTTTCCAATGGACAACTCAGAAATTGCACATCAGCGGCTTCGCGGTCAAGGTCTTTCCAAAAAAATATTTAAAGATGCAAATGATGTCGTGACTCAACTTGGCGCGGTGCAGGCACAGGATTATGCAGGGGCGAAATGGGCGCTGGGACAACGAATCAAGAATGCCACAGATGCCGCGCTTGACCAGGCTTTTGCAGATGGTTCCATCCTCCGCACACACCTGCTACGCCCCACCTGGCATTTTGTCTCACCGGCAGATATCCGCTGGATGTTGAAGTTGACCGCGCCGCGTGTCCACGCGGTCAACGCTTTCATGTATCGCCAATCGGGATTAGACAAGGCGACTTTCAAGAAAAGCAATATGACGTTGGAAAAAGCATTATACGGTGGGAAGCATCTGACGCGCACAGAACTAGCGTCCGTGCTCGAAAAAGCTGGAATCTCTGCGAAGGGATTCCGGTTAGGTTATCTGATGATGTCCGCTGAGTTGGACGGGGTCATTTGCAGTGGGGCGAGACGCGGCAAACAGTTTACCTATGCCCTGCTGGAGGAGCGGGTGCCGCAAGTCAAAGCAATCAGCCGCGACGACGCGCTGGCTGAACTTGTAAAGCGATATTTCAACACGCGCGATCCGGCGACCGTGCAGGATTTTGCGTGGTGGTCGGGGTTAACGGTGTCAGATGCGAAGAACGGCATCGAGGCGAATCAAGCCCACTTGGCGAGTGAAGCGATCAACGGTCAGACGTATTGGTTCACCAAATCGGCATTACGTCCAAAAGATAAATCTCGGACGGCATATCTGCTTCCAAACTATGACGAATATTTCATCGGCTTCAAAGATCGAAGCGCCATTGGGGAAGTAGCGAAGCAAGCCGGAATCAAAGGGGATGACCCCGCGCTGATTGCGCACATCATCATTCTCGATGGACAGATCGTCGGCGGCTGGAGACGAACGATTAATAAAGATTCTGTGCGTGTTGAATTGAAACCGATAACCAGGTTGACGAACATTGAACACCGTGCCATCACAGATGCGGCTGAGCGGTATGGAAAATTTCTGGGTTTCGCAGTTGAGTTGGCATAGGTTTGCTTATCCATGAACAAATATGTCGCTGTAAACATCTTGTAACTTTTAGGTCATTTAGAACTATTGCGTCTTCATCATTTCTACTTATAATGGAACAAATAGAAGCGTCACCCCCAATGGTTCAGACACATTTTGAAGAGAAGGAAGAAACCAATGAAATCAGCATTTCACCCGGTACTACGCTTTTCGTTCATCGTTGTATTGCTTTTCTCATCCATCGCCTCTGCGCCTTATGAGCAACCTCAAAGGACGGTTACAGAATCCCTCCTGGCTGACCTGGGCGGCGAAGAGTGTTTCGATGGCAGTGCATTTACATGCGTCACCATTGACATCCCACTGGACCATTTCAATGCCCAGGACCTGCGCACCTTACCCGTGACATTCGCTATTCTACCTGCCTCCGGTGATCGCAAAGGGATGTTCGTAACCGCAACCGGCGGACCTGGATATTCAGGCGTCGCTTCAGCCGATTATTATCTGACCGGGTTTGACCCATCCATTCCGGAAGTTTTCGATATCGTCTTCTTCGACCAACGCGGACTCTTACTCTCAGGCGATCAAACCTGTCCATTTGCGGCAAGCGTATATTATCAACAGGATGCAAGAGGCAAAACGCCCTCGCAGGAAGCAGTCCTCAAACAAACCGCAAGCACATTCAGTGCAGATTGCACAAATGAGGTGAGCGACCCAAGCCTCCTCCCCTACCTCGGCACAAAACAGGCTGTGGAAGATCTTGAATACTTCCGCCAACTGGTCGGCGATGAATTATTCTGGCTGTATGGCGAAAGCTATGGTACGCAGTATTCGCAGACCTACGCCGCTAAATACAGCCATCACCTCGCGGGGCTTATCCTGGATGGCACAGTGGACCTCACACTCGACGGCAATACCTTTTATACGCAACAGGCACAAGCATTCAGCGATACGCTGACAGCCTCGCTATCGGCATGTAACGACGACCCTGCGTGTCGTAAGGATACGCTTGGAGATGCAGTGAAGGCGTATGACGAGCTTGCGGCTCTACTCAACAAGAAGCCAATCAATTTCAAGTTTCCCCTCCCCCAGGGCGGATTCGCGAATCGAAAATTTACATTCACCAATCTTGAATTTGTCGCCGCCAGCCAGATGTATAGCGAAGGCGACCGCATGATGTTCACTCGCGCGCTTGCCGCGTTCACATCAAAACTGGGTATCGTTCCGCTCGCCCGCCTGCTGTACATTGATATGGGTCTTGACCCGCAAACCCTCGACATCCTCCTCGATCCGTTTTATTCGGATGCCGTCTATTATGGTGTCGAGTGTCAGGATTATGGCTATGCAGGCGACTCACCCGAAGAGAAAGCGGATAATTATCTGGGCGCGGTTGACTCATTTGAGTTCTCGATCCCGCGCCTCGCTTCTATCATCTACGGAGACCTGCCCTGCGCCTACTGGCCCGGTGCCACGTCCGATCTGACTCGCCCCAATTACCTGCTTGCGGACGGAGTCCCCACGCTTGTGCTTGGTTCCACTGCCGACCCCGCGACTCCGGTTGGCAATGGCATCAGCGTATATCAGAATCTGGCGGACGGATACATCATCACACAGGAAGGCGGACCTCACGTCATATTTGGACGCGGGAATGTATGCCCCGACGCGCTGGTGACGGATTTCCTCGTCAACGATGTCGTACCGGAAGAGCGCGAGACGGTCTGCGAAGGCTACATTGCTGATGACCACATCCCGCTTGCGCCGCGCTATGCCGCCACATTCAAGACTCCCCTTAAAGCTTTATCCTCCGTCGAAACCGAGATCTATTATTTGCCTGAATTTTATTACTGGGGCGGAGAGCCGACATTGGTCGGTTGTACATATGGAGGCGTACTTGGTTTCAATTCCAATAATGCCGGCACAAAATACAACTTCACACTTAATAAATGTGCTCTCACAACGAACTTCATCATGACAGGCACTGGTTTCTACAATACGAACAACGACCGCTTCGTTTTGGAAGTTTCCATCACGGGTCGTTGGAAATGCAACCTGAAATACGTCCGTACTGGAGAAAAGATCAAGATCACAGGCAAATGTGACGGAAAATCAATCAACGAAGATCATAACGACGAAGATGATGACCTGCATAAAATGCCCGATCTCAATGAACTGAAAGAAGATCACTAACACGAGAAAATCCCCTGCGTTTGCAGGGGATTTTTATTTAGCACGTATAATTCACGCCATGAACAAATATATTGCATTCCTGCGCGCGATCAATGTCGGCGGACACATCGTCAAAATGGATCACCTGCGCGAACTCTTCGAGTCGCTGGGCTTTTCGAATGTGGAAACGTTTATCGCCAGCGGCAATGTGATCTTCGAGACGAACGACAAGAATATAGCAAGCCTTGAAAAGAAGATCGCGGCACATCTTGAAAAATCCCTCGGCTACGCAGTGGATACTTTTATCCGCACACTGGAGGAGTTGATCGAGATCGAGAAGCGCAGTCCGTTTGATGCAAAGAAAAAGGACGATAGTGTGTATGTCTCGTTTTTGCATCAGCCATTGAGCGCGGAGCAATCGTCCACACTGATGGCGCTAAAGAACAAGCGAAACGACTTCGCCGTGATCGGGCATGAAATTTACTGGCTTCGCCTGAACAAGGATGATTCGATCTTTTTGAAAACCTCTCTCGAAAAGATACTCAAGGTATCTGCCACCATGCGCAATATGACGACCATCCGCAAGATCATTGAGAAATATCAATGAATGTGCTTGAAACAGAGAGACTGACTCTCCGTCAGTTCACTGCTGAGGATGCGGAGTTTATTCTTGAGCTGGTAAATGAACCCTCTTTCATTCAGAACATCGGCGATCGCGGCGTGCGGACGATGTCGGACGCGGTCAAGTATCTCGAAACGGGACCAATCTCCAGCTACGCGAGAAACGGGTTTGGGCTGTGGTGCGTCACGTTGAAAGAATCCGGCGAATCCATTGGTATGTGCGGATTGATCAAACGCGAGTCTCTGGATGACGTGGATATCGGTTATGCTTATCTTCCAAAGTTTTGGTCAATGGGATATGCAGTAGAAGCCACGCTGGGAGTGAAAGAATTTGCACGAGATGTCGTCAAGCTGAAGCGCATCGTCGCCATCGTTGACCCTGCCAATGCAGGTTCGATCCGATTGCTGGATAAGATTGGTATGAAATTTGAAAGAATGGTCAGGCTGTCGGTGAACGATATTGAGTTGAGGTTGTTCGGGTGTAATCTTTAGAGTCGCGGAAAAGAAAAACGGTCTCGTTGACAACGAGACCGTTTCAATTTAGACCTTGTTCTTCGCTTCGAATTCCAGCCATAGCCGATTGACTTCCTCCCTTGCTTGCTGGCGGGTAAACCCATATTTCACCTGGAGCATGGTGACGAATTTATCGAACTTGACTTCCGATTTATCCACTTTGTTGAGGTCGTACTCCGCCATCAAGCTCCAGCGCGCCGTGGACTGACTCCGAATCAACTTCCACTTGTCTTCGAACATTGCTTTATTCATCATAATATACTTCTCCTCAACTACACTTCCAATTCCAAATACATTTTGTAATTTAGTTTACGAAGGGCGTTTCTTTGAATTCGATTCGCTTCCCACGACGTTCATCTTTCGGGCTTCCTGCTTCATCTTGCGGTTATGCTTGCGCATCCCTTTGGATGGCCGCTTGGGTTTGGTCTTTGCTATGGGCGTATTCAATTGTGTTGCTCCTTAAATTCTGATGCTGGGTTTTTTGGTATAAGCAGTGTAAGGTTGCTTACAAGCGATGATCCAAATCCCCCGCATATAGGCAATTTACAGATTAGCGATCTGAGTTTATTGTACTACGGACTGTGGGGATTGGCGGGATTCCTTTTGTTCATTCGCTGGAACATAGCAGTCTCGTGGACGTTTCGTCCGAGACCGTTTTTCATATTCAATCCAAACTTTTCTAACTTCTCGCACTTTGGATAATATTCATATCCGCCCGCAGCAACTCATTGACCAATTCATCCACAGCGACTTTCTTCTGCTCGGCTAACTGTGTCAAAAAGTCGTTGACATCAGGTTCAAGATAAACAGGGAAGTGAAATTCAGTATCTGCGCGATAAAACTTGCCGCGCTCCGCAACCGAGAAGTCGTACTGGTCTTTCATCACCTTACGCAAACGCTGGCTCATAATGTAGAACCAACAACTTTTCCTCTTTGACTGCCAGTTCCGCATAGGTACGACCATCGTTATCAGCAAACTCAACTTCATACACGTCAGGCGCAAGGACTTCGACCACAGTCCCCACCTGACCGCGTTCCAATTTGCGCTCTGGCAAATCTTCTGTAAGCGCAACAACATCTAGTAATTTGACTTTGTTTTTCATATCATACTCCTACAACACATAACAACTGGTAAGGCGTGGATAATCCTCTCCACTTCTGACAATCCATGAACTGCGAACAACTGCTTCGTTGCCTTGTCGCGCCATCGAGAAATCAACCACATAGCGTTGACCATACTCATCGCGTTCGGTCGGTAGCGCTTCTTCTGTAGCAATTGCTAACAAAATCGCATCGCGCAATTCTTCAACATCATTTGCAGTAATTCCTAATGCTGTGACAAAAACGCGGGCTTTATGCCTGCCGCGCGGATGCGTTGTACTCAGACAATAATCACGCAATTTCTCGATCTCAACAACGGCACGGTCTGCGTTCGGCAGTTTCATCTGCGAAAATTATATCACTCTGCGATGTACTCCTCGCTCCAGTTGGAGAGGGTCGCAAAGCACGCCGAAGGCGATTGGGGGTGAGGTCCCAAACATCCCCTCCGCGACCGTTTTATGTTTGCAGAAGATGGACTTGTTTCAGGACAATCCTGTTTTATAAATTCAGCATACACCACGGACTGCCCAAGCCCGTGCAACCAGAGGGATCGAACCATCTGAGGCAAAGGGCAACCCTGCGCGGATTCGTTCACGCAATGCGGCGCGGCGTTCCTCACTTAAAGACATCGCGTAACTTGGAGCTGGTCCCTGACCGCCGAGAAACGGAGTCCAATAATCGTCGAAATCGCGGAAAACAGTGGGAATCTCAATCGGGCGCGCTTCCACATTTTGTAGCCCTGCCGATTCAAAAAGTTGACTCAAAGCATCAGGTTGGCAGATGGAGAAACGGCGGCCTTCGTCGAGTTCTATCGCATTGGGATCCAGCGCCGCGGCCGCGTCGAAGAAATGACGTATCATTTGCATCCGGTCTGCGTAATCCCACACATATACTGCTAGAACACCACCTGATCTTGTGACCCGCATCATTTCGGCGACAGCGCGCTCAGGTTGAGGGATAAAGTTAAGCACGAGACCAGACACAGCCGCATCAAAAGTTCCAGAGTCAGCATTCAGCGCCTCAGCATCCCCAACCTCAAATTGGACTCGGCTGTCTTGCGTGTGTTCTTTGGCAAAAGCGATAAAGCCCTCCGAACGATCAATCCCCTTGATGCTGGCTGGTTCTGCAAATTGAAGAATGGTTTGGCTTAGCGCACCTGTTCCACAACCTACATCCATCCACTGTCTCCCTGCTGGTATCGCCAGCCAGTTCAGGAATTCACGGGCGACAATACGACTCCAGCGACCGATATACGGTTCGTATTTATCGCCACGTGCCCAGGTATCTTTTGGTTTGGAAGAGGTTGAGTTTTCATTCATAAGATACTCCTAAAAGGAATGACTCTATTTCGTCTGAATAAGATGTGCGTTGTCAGTAACTAATTATATGCGTAAACGGTCTCGTTGACATCCCATCCGAGACCGTTTTTCATCTCTGCACAGTTGACGGTATAATATTCCCAACAACATGAAAGGTTGACTATGACCAAGCAATTCTGCTCTCGCGGACGTGAAATCCGCAATCGTGTTTCACATTGAAACTTTTGGAGCAGACGTGTTTGACAACGATAAAAGTCAATCAATTTGACAGGAGATATCCATGCTTACCAGTGTTCAAGGAGTCTATCGCAAGGGCAGGGTTCAATTAACCCAAAAGCCGAAGAACATCACAGATGAAACTGTTGTCATCGTGACCTTTCTCGATTCCAAGCCAGTTGATTTACGCAAGCGCGGCATCAATAAGGCAATGGCGCGAAGGTTGCGCGCACAGCTAGCCACTTTTGCAGAGGATTGGGAAAGCCCTGAAATGAGAGCGTATGACAACTATGATGCAGTCAAAGCCTAAACGCGGCAATGTAGTTTTGATTCTATTCCCTCACTCCGATTTACGTACAGCCAAGCCGCGTCCCGCGTTGATCGTGCAGGCAGACGATTTGGGAACCGACCTGCCGCAAGTTATCGTGGCGATGATTACCAGCAAGACATTCCGCGCCAAACATCCCAGCCGCGTGCTTGTGAATCTAAAATCATCCGAAGGAAAAGGTTCGGGATTGCTAACAGATTCAGTCGTAATGACAGATAACCTGGCAACCATCACAGACATTGCGATAGACCGCGTGATTGGCAAACTGCCAATGAAGGCAATTGACAAAGCCTTGAAATATACGCTTGGTTTGTAAACGATAACCATGAACTCAAAAAACATTTGTCATATTTGCGGCGGGAAAAAAACACAAGGCACAACTACCTTTACCGTTGACCTTGGCTTTGGCGTAGTTGTCATTCGCAACGTGCCTGCCCTTGTCTGTGGTCAATGCGGCACGGACTGGATTGCCGACGAAACCGCTGAACGCCTTGAAATAACCGTCAATGACGCCCGTCAACGTCACAGGCAAGTGGAAGTGACTGCCTACATGCCCGCGTAACATAAAATACAAAACGGTCTCGTGGACATTACGTCCCGAGACCGTTTTTCATCTCCTCAACCTCACCCGCCGTGGACTCAAGCCCACGGCTACAAATACAAAGCCGACTGAAAGTCCGCTTCAGCGGAGTTGAGCTATTAGCCCGATGGTTTACCGTCGGGCGGCTTTAGCCCGGCGTCCCATCCCGCCCGAGACCGTTTTTCATCTTTGAATCGGCGGGATAAATCTCTGCCTCAGTTCGTGAAAGTCGAATAAATTCGACTCGTTGCGCCAGCCCGAAGGCGGTGCATTGAGCCTGTCGAAATGGCTTCCACGTTCTGAGCAAGCGGCTTTAGCCCAGCGTTGACATTCCACCCGAGACCGTTTTTCATTTACCTCTCCAAGTGCTCCATGAATTTAGGCTTTGTCAGAAACTACACGGTTTTAGAATAATCGCGTTTCGTAAGCGAACATTGAAAACTATCCGCCAACTAGCAAATTAAAAAGGGCTGTTATTATTAAAGAAAGGATAATTGCTATTGGTGCTGCCAATAGCATCATCAACAATCCCAACAGAATATTGACAACATCGCCCTTCAGTAACCTGCTCAAACCACCTACCCAAATAATTATGCTTATCACTGCAGGAACAAACATCAATCCCAGTCCAATAAAAGTTCCTGGCCCCATCCAACTTAAGAGGATGCATAAAAATATTGCTCCAAGACAACCGGCTCCTCCGCCCCAAGGATTCTCCACGACTGTTCCAATCACATTTCCAAATGCATCAACTATATAGCCAATGACGCGCATGCTGCTATTCCTTCTATCTCACATCATACTACTTTTCCCACCACGCGATCAACTCACTCAATGGCAAACTCGGCGTCGCATCGCCCTGCCTACCAGAATTCCAAGTCACGATCAAATCCCTTTTCGCGCGCGTGATCTCCTCTTCCAGCATTACTTGTAAACCTCGCGCCGATGACCTACCTTCAACACAAACAATTTTATTGCAGGGTGTTCCATTCGATAGATAATTCGATAATCCCCAACACGATACTTGAAGCATCCCTTCCATTCCTCGCCTTGCAACGCTTGATGCTGGATCAGTTCCGCGTTCTCCCCCATCCATTCCATTTTGTCGAGCAGTCGACTCCTTGTAGTTGACGCAATCTTCCGCAAATCTGACTGCGCTTCACTGGTCAGGACGACTTGATACGATTTCATCCCTCGATCTCGTCGCGGAAGGTTTTCAAGTCCATGCCCTCGCCCGCTTGGGACTGCTTGATTGCCTTGCGCAGAGACTCGGCGAATTCAGGTCGCAGTTCGCTGACAGGCTCGTCAATGCTGGTGAGCGCATCCATCAGCTGGGTCATCCACACTTCGAGACGCTTGTCTACTGCGCGTTCCACCAGAGACTCGAACTCATTGGTTGATAGTTGATTAAGTGTTTTGTTCATGGATACCTCTCAATGTCTTTTGAAATTATATCCCCTTTTCACCCTTGTTCCCCTCCCACCACCCTATCAACTCAGACATCGCCAGACTCGGCATCGCATCACCCTGCCTGCCTGAATTCCACGTTACGAAAAGGTTGTAAGCGCTGGTCTCCTGACCAGCGCTTAACTCCATCATTGTTTGGCATTGGTCTCCAGACTCGTTCGGCATTGGTCTCCAGACCAATGCCTTGACCAAGACCAATACCCTAACTGACAATGCCTTTCCATCATTCCCATCCAATTTCTGATAATTCTACATCCCATTCGAATGTTTGACTTGGGTCTGTTTGGCGCAGGTCTGTTTGGCGCAGGTCTCCTGGCCTGCGTCCCCAATATCCTGCCGACGAAAACCGCCAATCCATTGCAGAGCGGACAAGTCCCTTACGAACAGGATTCAAATGAATGTAATTGAACTTCTGTAGGTAAAACTTTTCTGAGTAGATTCCTTCGGGATGTTGCGTGGGTTGCCAAAATTTGCGTTGACGGTCTTCTTTTGCATTCTCACGAAAGGTTTGACCAAAAGAGTTTGGTAAATTTGCATCGGCATAATCGAGCAATTGCCGCCCAGTGAATTTTCGGAAATCATCCAGCGTGTGCTTCAATCGGACGTTGTCAAAATCTTTATCAAATACAATCGCATGCATATGAGTTGGCATGATAACGTATACGTTCACTCCCAATCGTTTGTTTTGGGTGGAAAAGTTCAAACTTTCTGTGATAATTTTACATGTCGCCTCTTCGATAAATACAGGCATCCACTCCACAATAGTGAAAGTCACGAAGTATATTCCAACACCATCGACAATTCTGTATCGTTCCATAAATGTTGCTCCCAGCGCAGGTCTGGACGTGTGCCCTTAGGGTAGACCTGCGCTTAACTTCTCGTCGTTGGACGATGGTCTCCCGACCATCGTCCCGTGTTAACTCGCGCTCGTTAGGCTTGGGTCTCCCGACCCAAGCCTTCAATAAACCCCATCAACTCACTCAACGCCAGGGACGGCGTCGCATCGCCCTGCCTACCTGAATTCCACGTCACGATCAAATCCTTCTTGGCGCGCGTGATGCCCACGTACAACAGGCGCAGGCGTTCCTTCACATAATCCAACCGCGAGCGCATCGTCGCCGCGCCTTCCTCGTACCAGTCATATTCACTCGTCGATTCGAGCGCGGTCAACTGTGCCAGTGACTCTGCTTCGAGATTCAAGCCACCGCGAATAAACCAGCGCTCCGAAATGAATCTATCGTTTGGCATATTCGATGGGAAGTCATAATTATTGACCGACATCAAATAGACGCGGTCCCACTCCAGTCCCTTCGCCTTGTGCATCGTCGTCACCACCACTTTGCCGCGATGCCGTTCGGGGTCAAAGCCCGAATCGTCCGATGAGAAACCGATGAAGCGCCGCTCGTTCTTCGCGATCACCGCCAGTTCGGCCGTCAACTCAGGCAGGCGCCAATCCGCGTGATCGTCCGCGGCTTGTCTCAGCGCCAGCGCCAGCTTATGCGCCAGCGCCAAATCCGACGCCTCGCTGAACACATCCTGCGCCAGCGTCAGCGCCAATTGATCAATTGGAAGCGTGACCGCGTTCAACCATCTCTGGACATTGACTCGGAATGCGCTTATTTCTTCGACGACTTGCTCCGCTTCGGACTCACCGATAACTGCCAGCCAATCATTATCCTGGCGCGGCGCGATGAAATTTTCCACATCAACCATCTTACGCAATAAGTTTGATGTTATTGCGAGGAGCGCACTCCGAGATGTCATTGCGAGACGGTGTTCCTCCGTCGAAGCAATCTCCTCATCGTCAGCATTCTCCTCGTCAACAGGAGACTGCTTCGTTCCTCGCAGCGACATATCGCGCCAATCCCGCCTCCACACCTCATACGCCTTCGACAACTTCCGCGCCGATTGTGGATCGGACAAATACCCCAGCAAATAACTCAACGACCCCGCCGCCGCGCGCGTCTCAGACGTGGACGAGATCAACTCAATCGGTTCGATGCCGCGCTGACGCAGCGCATTGACCACTTCCACGCCACGCGCGTTACGCGGGACAAGTACCGCAATCGTCAGTTGTTCCTCGATGGGAGCCTTTGCAAACGAATCAACATAACTCTTGATTGACTTCACCACCGCTTCCATTTCTTCATCGGGCGTATATCGCTTACTGATAAACTTGATCGCTTCGGGGTTATCGGGCGGATTCTGTTGCGGGTCATCTTCAGGGACAGGCACAATATGCGGCACCGATAACGCCGTCCGCGCATTTGGGTCGGGATGCGATGTCATCACCCAGTCAATCAAATGATTCGCCAGCGCGAGAATGGACGGTTGCGACCGCCCCGACTCGGGCATATCTACACTTGGATTATTTTGAATGAACGCCCGCAAGAGTTCAGGCGACGCCGTTGTGAACGTCTCAAAGATGGCTTGGTTGGGGTCGCCGACGCGGACCCAGTTACCGCCCTCACCCTGCCCTCTCCCAGCGGGAGAGGGGGATTCTGCGCCAGATAGTAGCGAGAGTATTCTTTCCTGGGTCAGACTCGAATCTTGCGCTTCATCCTCCAAAATAAATGGATAGCGATATTGCAATCTCGCTAAATATTCTTCATCGCTTTCGAGGAGAGTCAATGCGAGTCGAATCAAATCATCAAAATCAACCGCGCCACGATAGGCGAGGGCGCGTTGATAGTCCGCGTAGATGTTATAACCGAGTTCAGCGAGAGGCAGGGGCGCAGGAGACTGATCAAGTTTGGCGCGCAGGCTTTCGGGAGTCAGGAGGCGGTCTTTGGAGGAGCGGATAAAGGCTAAGGCGAGGGAATCCAATAAATCAGGCAGTTGCTGACGTTTGACCCAATCCATTTTTGATTGATCGAGACCGGGGTCGAGATATTCATCGAGGGAATGATTCGCCAGCCACGCATTGACCGACTCGCGGCGGATGAAGCCCGCCTCACGCTCGTCAATGATGCTGAACTTGTTATCCAATCCCACATTCCCCGGCTTCTCGCGGACAATATCATGCGCCAGACCATGCAGTGTGCGGACGCGATATTTGTACAGCGCCTGCAAAGGATTGTCGAAGAAGCGTTTGATGCGCGCTTCGAAATTATCCACCGCCGAGTTGACGAGGGTGACGATGAGCACTTCCTGATCATCCTGCAATACACCACTGTGAATGATCTGCGCCGCCAACGCGGAGAGGATATGCGTCTTCCCCGCTCCAGGCACCGCGGCAATGCCCAGCCGCCCGCCTGCATAGCGGAGGATGTTCTGTTGGGAGGGTCGGGGAGTGAAGTTGTTCATCTGTGTCATTACTATTTTTCGATTATGTCGTCTAAGATTTTATGAAGATTGCCATGATGCCAAAATCACAGCAAAGAGCATAAAGAGTAAAATGCCAAAGTCGCCAAATCCGCATGTACTATTAAACTTGCCACTCCTCCTATAACTACAGTCGAAATAACTGCATATTTCAGGATTTTAATTAACCGTCTTTTCTGTTGATTGATTCTTTCGTCAATGTTAATTTCTCGAATCTTCTTATCAAGCAAAATAGCTGCTACTTTTTTCTGAAGATCCATACGATTGGACATATCTATCAATTCAATACTTAATCCCTTCATTTTGATAGAGGAATTTACAACAATGTCTTCAACATCTTGATATTCTATTTCCTTTTCACCCAAAACATAAAAGTGAACAACCATGCTTTGGTGACCAAACTCAATCTGTTTGACAATGTTTTTTAAGTTTTGAAAAGCGGCAAACCCCCAAAGAGAAATAAAGAAGATCTCTGACCAGTCGAATTTTTCCCTGTGCATAGCTGCAAAGATAAGATAAACAAATCCACCAGCAAAGATTAAAGCCTTCAGATAGTAAGTGAAGAGGTATTTTGGAACAAAAATGTTAGATTGAGTTTCCATAATCGCCATTGATTGTATTGTAATATCTTCCGAACCGCCATCCATAGCCCTTCGGGAAGCACATCCGGTGCCCGCACAGACGCGAGCCCTTCGACAGGCTTGGTTGTCCGACACCGCACGGTGATAAACCACCGTGCTATTCGTACGAAGCCCGCTGAAGCGGACTACGCGCGGGCTAGGCGGCTTGAGCCGCCTTCGTAGGCGTAGCCCGACGGTTTATCGTCGGGCGGGCAATGTTGAGCAACAAACAAAACCCATGCGAACTACCTCTCATCCATCTGCTCCATTGCTGCGATCACCGTTCCGTCAGCGTGGTGTTGCTTCTGGTTATGAATATACCGCACCACTGAAGCGAGACTTCTTTCACCGAAAGACAAAACGCCATATTCATCTTGCCAGCGAAATTCAAAATCGGGTTTGATTACATGATTGACGTAATGTGAACTATTTCCTTTCACATCGCCTATGAATTTCGCGGGTGCAAGTTTTGGTGGAATGGAAACCCCGAGATGCGCGTGGTCTTCAATCCCGCCAATAGCATGGACAAATCCGCCCATGTCTTGTGCTTTTGCTGCGATGACACGATACAACTCAGGTTCGAGAACCGAATCAATTAGAGGCAACCGATTTTTCGTGCCCCAGATAAAGTGATAGTAGAGTTTCCAGTATGGCATGATTTTTTCCTGAGGCGGCTTTAGCCGTCTTTGTAGGTATAGCACGGGGGTTCATCCCCGTGCGGGCAATGGGTGAGAATATGTTCTGGCAGGTGTAATCAAGGTCGCGCCTCTCCCGAATCCGCATCCACCATCAACACCGAAGTATCCACGGCTTCGAAATCGTTTCCCGTCAACACATCGAGGAGGTGGAGCATGTCGTTGTCCCAGCGTTCGTCGGGCGCGCCGCTGACGTACCAGTTTGAGCCGTTGTCTGCGAGAACAATTCCATACGTTTTCATCGCCTGCAAAATGACTTGCATTTCTTGCGGAAAGCCTGAGATATCATAATCCGCTTTCAAGCGAAAACGCGCGCCCATGGGTGGAATTCCATCTTGTGCATCGGAAGTCAAATGCCGCGCGGGCCAGATATAGCCTGCCGTATCTTCAACAGTGAATCGCAATGCGTGTTTGATTTCACCAGCAACAATTTCATCGTAACGAACCAGCCCCGGCAAAATGGGCAAGCCTGCCGCGTCGGCAGATGTCCAGTCTGCTGGGCGCAGGGCGTTGGAGTTCAAATCCCAGATTGCGCCAGAGCCACCGCTCCATCGTCCGTTATCGAAACTCGCATCATAGATTTCGTAAAGCGTGCAAGTGTCAGTATCCACAGTCAAAATATGATGATCAGAACTATATTCTATATTTGGATTATCAGGGATGGGATACGGACCTGCGTCTGACTCATCGGGATAATAAAAATCAAACGTATATTTGTTCACAGTCGCGCTGGAAATTACATTGAACGGAATCCCGATCGGACCCCCATCCCACTCGCCAGAACCGAAGTCCATGTGGAATTCTTCGTCAGGACCAATGCTTTCGATCCACGAGTCAGAGTCTGGATGAATGGGAAGCGAGTCCACGCGTGTGTTCCAGAAATTATTTGCAGGGAACATCGGGCAATTCGCAAGAGTCGGTCCGTCCGTTGTCGTTTGAGTAGGCGCAACAGTGGACGGAGGATTTTCCACAATCACAGTTGGCACCAGCGCGGTGGGAGATTCAATCGTAGGAGTCCCAAGTACCGTGCACGCCAGTAAGATGATCGAAATCACAACAAGCAATAGTTTTTTGTTCATTTTATAAAACCTTTTGAAAGGCGCGCAACAATTCGCCGCGCTGTTCGTATCCGCTTTCGCCCAACTCGGCAATTCCCAAATAGACGCGCTCGCGGCACCTCCGCAGAAGACCAGATATCAAACGCGCCATCGCTTCTTTGCTGTATTGGACATCGTCCGCATCGCCCCACATTCGACCCGCCTCCCATTCACGCGATAACACATAGGGATGAGTCAACGGCTGTGAGAGTCGCTCGTACCATCCACTTGAACCCGGGTCGAGCCAGAATTGAATCGTCACAGGTTTGTTCATCATCAAGAACGTATGCGCAGGCGCGACAAGCACCGCGTCTTTATCTTCGGTTCTCCACGATTCAACATACGATGCGGCGATCACACCATCCTGTAGCATTTGAATATATTCGCGACCGAGACTTCCGAAGTCTCCCAGACTTCGGAAGTCTGACTCTAACGACATACGAAATTTCTTAACCGATTCAACTAGACTCGCCGCCACACGGACCGAGTCAAAGTTGGAGTGGAAACCAAAGCCTGCTTGCGATAAAACTTCACCGAACAATTTTCGCAGGAAATGATCGAGAGGCAGTTGCTCGCTCTCGCGATAAGCCAAGATCCAATCTCGCAAAGTCGAATATCGATTCCCTATAGAGAAAGTAATTCGCTCCTGCACATCCGGCTTGATATTGTCAAATGGAGCAAGCGAGAAGTCGCGTTGACGATAGACAATCTCCGTCAGCAATTGCGCGCGGATGAGGTCGAGTCCGTCAATGGATTGCATCAGCGCGTACGCCGCGTCAAATTTCGGAGGGTGGATGTTCCAATGCGGGTGTGCGAGCGCGGCAAGTGTAATTAGCGCATGAGAGGCAGGTTCATCGCGCAACGACCGCGACGGTCTGTGCGAACGCCAGGGAATGCCTTTTGCTTCCAAACGGTTGGTAATTGAGAAGCGTAACGCATCAGAAAGGTAGGGAGCGAGAATCACAATATCGGAAGGACGAGGGATTAAGGATGCAGGTTGAATACCATTCGTAAATAGTTGTTCGATTTCATCCACAACTGCGTCTAGCAATTCTGGATAAAAGTGCGCTTGAATAATTGCCAGTGAATTTTCATTCGACCTTTGACCATCGACATTCGACTCGATATTTGGAACGATTGCCGCAGTCAACCCCTCACTCAAATTTGCAATATCCTCCGACATCACAAACGATTCTTCCAAAACGACATGCTCATCACAAAGTTCATGCAAAGCCCAGCCAGTTTGCACGTCCGCGCCGAGGAAGTAACGGAAGCCCGCGCCTTCGTCATAGATCAACAACGCGGAATCAAAACTCGGCAACCATTCGCGTATAATGTCATGCGCGCGCGGACCGTCCTCTTCGACGTTGTCATAGATCAAATGACGGTAATTCTTCGTTAGATACTCGCGAACAATATCTTGGGTCCACAAGACGTTGGCAAAGATTTCCAGTTGCAAGGAGAAGTCCAGCAAATTGTGATCGAGACAGTATTGCCGAAAACGATTCGCACAATCCTGCGCGTCGGCGTAGACTCGTCTTTGGGCGGGGTCACCGAAGTAGGACGAGTCGAGTTGAGAGCCAATATCAGTATGCGGAAAGCCAATTACCGCGGCTTTGTTCAGGTTGTCAATGATCTGCGAGTACAAACGGTTGCGGTCAATCGTAACGGATTCAAAGTATCCCTCATCCAACAAAGGACGGACAAGATGAGCCATGTAGTACTGTGCGGTTTCGAGCGTGAGGAAAACAGGCGGCTGATCAGGGCGAGAAAATCCCGCCGCTTCTGCCGCGAGGGGCCAGAACAGGTCAACCATGCGGCGCGCGAGACCGCCGACTGTGGCAGGAGTCACTTCGCCGCCTGCGCGTCGTTCGGGGCTGTAGAGCAGATCGAGATATGGCTCTTGCAAAGTCCGCTGCGGGGTGAGCATCAGAATGGATTCGCCCGGAACGCCTTGCGCGAGCAAATGACGCATCCGCTCGACGCCCGCGGTGGTTTTGCCCGCACCCGCAGGGCCGGAGACGAAGAGTTTCGGGTCGAGGGGCGAGTCAATGATTTGACGCTGAGGCAGGTTGAAGTCAAACATGATGCGAGGGTACAGGAGAGACAGGATTTTGTCAACAAAAACCGACGCATCTGCTTAGCCGATGATTGATCCAATTTAGGAATCAGGTTCGCCCGTTGACACATCTACATGCCGCATGTATAATCCGTCCGCTTCTGCCTCAGCAGTAAGAATCGCTGGGGCGGTTGCTTGTAACATACCCAGCTTCCCCGTTCACAGGCGACGAGCGTAAGAACTCCGCAGGAACACGGCGAAGTGATGACTGGAGAAAAAAATGAGATTTGCAATTGTTGAAAGTGGCGGCAAGCAATACCGCGCCATCGAAGGGCGCACCATCGAAGTGGATCGCCTGCCCGTTGAAACGGGTAAAAAGTTTGATTTCGAGCGCGTCCTCCTGATGGCTGACGGCGACGAGATCATGGTCGGAACACCCACCCTGAGCGGCATTGAAGTCAAAGTCACTGTGGCGGACCATATCCGAGGTCCGAAAATTGACCGGTTCAAATATCGCCCGAAGAAACGCATCCGCGTGCGCGGCGGTCATCGTCAGCATTACACCTTGCTGAGAGTGGATTTCATCGGCAAGCCCGGCGAAGATCGCAAAGTGGAAGAGCCGAAAGTGGAAAAAGCGGCTGAAGCCGAAGTTGTAATGGAAGCCAAGCCAAAGGCAGAGAAAGCGCCAAAAGCCGAGAAGCCGGTAAAGGCTAAGAAGGAAGCGGCAACGACATCCACGAAGAAGGCTCCCGCTCCCGCGAAAACCACTGCGACCAAAAAGTCTGCAAAAACCTCAACAACAAAGTCGTCTTCCAAAAAGACTGATTCAAAGAAGAAGTAAGAGAGGCATTTATGGCACATAAAACTGGTGGCGGATCAACCCGCAACGGACGAGATTCAAATTCACAGCGACTCGGCGTAAAGCGATACGCGGGTCAGTTCGTGCTTTCTGGCAACATCCTTGTGCGCCAGCGCGGCACGAAGATCAAGCCCGGCTTGAACGTGGATGCCGGCAAGGACGACACGTTGTTCGCAACCGCGAACGGCGTTGTGATGTTCGATGTTGTGCACGGACGTAAACGTGTCAATGTCGTCCCACACGTGGAGGTGTAACATGAGGGCTGATATTCATCCAACCTATTTCCCGGATGCGAAGGTCACTTGCGCATCGTGCGGCAGATCCTGGACAACCGGTTCCACGAAAAAAGAATTCCGCGTGGACATCTGCTCCAACTGCCATCCGTTCTTCACAGGTGAGGCTTCACGCCTGCTCGATATCGAAGGTCAGGTTGATCGCTTCTACAAGAAACTTTCTGTTCGCCAGACTTATGTTGAACAGCAGAAGGTGAAAGAAGAATTGAAGGGTTCCCCTGAACGACTCATCGAAGAACTGGGTCTCGCGGCTCGCGCGACGGAAGCTCTCAAGAAGGGCGGCATTGAGAATGTCGGCCAGTTCCTTGAGAAGTTGAACAGTGGCAATGAAGCGGTACTGGCAATTGCAGGTTTTGGTCAGGCTTCTCTCACCGCCGCGAAGAAGAAACTGCGCTCACTCGGTTACGAACTCCCCGAAAACGCGGCGTAATTCTTTGAATTACTTGCGGATTAAATAATCTCAGGTAAACTTACAGGCAGACGTGAAAACGTCTGCCTGTTTTTGTTAAACCCCTGCCGCGAATTACGCGGATTTCACGAAAAAAAATCTTCCTAATTCGCGCTAATTCGTGAAATTCGCGGCTGAATTTTTTGAAGAAGTCCAAAGTCGAAAAGGAAATTATGAAGCATATCCATGGTTCCATTGAAGTAGTCTGCGGTTCGATGTTCAGCGGCAAAACGGACGAGTTGATCCGCCGTCTTGTGCGTGCGACCATCGCCAAACAAAAAGTGCAGGTGTTCAAACCCTCCATTGACATTCGCTACGCGGTTGAAAAAGTAACCTCTCATGCGGGCTCAAACTTTGATGCGATCCCTATTCAAAAAGCTACAGACATTCTCAACAAACTGGATAAAGATACAACGGTTGTCGGCATTGACGAAGCGCAGTTCTTTGACCCCGAAGTTGTTCCGGTTGCGAAGGAATTAGCCGCGCGCGGAATCCGCGTCCTTGCCGCGGGGCTGGATACCGATTTTCGCGGCGAGCCTTTTGGACCGATGCCTGTTTTGATGTCCATTGCCGAATCTGTGGACAAACTCCACGCAATATGCATGGTCTGCGGTGACGATGCCTCGCGCACGCAGAGACTGGTCAATGGAAAGCCTGCAAGATATGACGACCCTGTTGTAATCGTCGGCGCAGCTGAAATGTATGAAGCGCGTTGCCGCGCACATCACGAAGTACCGCGTTAATCGAATGCAAGACTACAAAGACCTCCTCGCTGAAATATTAATTGACGCAGTGACGCTCCAAAAGCGAATCACAGAACTCGGCGCGGAAATCAGCATGGACTACCCGGATGGCAATCTGCTCCTCGTTTGCATCCTGCGAGGCGGCGTGCCATTTCTTGTTGATCTCAGCCGTAACATCACCGCCCCTCACATGATGGACTTCATGGCGGTCTCATCCTACGGGGTTGGCAAACGAGAATCCACTGGTGCAGTTCGCGTCGCCATGGATTTACAAATGGATATCCGCGGCAAGGATGTGCTTCTCGTTGAGGATATTGTTGACAGTGGGAACACCATTGCATCCGTGCTGGAACTCCTCCAACTCCGCCAGCCGCGCAGCCTCAAGGTCTGTGCATTGCTCGATAAAGCCGAACGGCGCGAAGCAGTTGTCCCTGTCCATTATCGCGGCTTCGAGATCCCCAACAAATTCGTCTTCGGCTACGGTCTCGATCTCGACGAATATTATCGAAACCTTCCGTTTGTCGGCGTCGTGGATTTAGATAAATACAAACCGCCTTCCTGATATAAATTTTATGTCAGACGAAAACAAAACCGCATCATCGTACGCTGGTCGCTGGGTGGCTCGCATCCGCGGAAAAATCGTCGCACAGGGTGGCACGCCCGAACAAGCGCTTCACGCCGCGCAAAAAAGCCGGCACAAAGAAAAACCTGAAATCATTTATATGCCTCTCCCATTTTCCAATTCGCCTTTGCTGGACAAAGTCCGTGACGCGCTTCAAGATCAGGAGATATACCTGGTCGGCGGCGCAGTTCGGGACATGTACCTCAACCGCCTCTCACATGACCTGGATTTTGCCCTGCCTTCGAACGGCATTTCCCTCGCCCGACAAGTTGCCCGCGCCCTCCAAGCCAATTTCATGATCCTTGATGAAGAACGCGACACAGGGCGAGTCATTGTGACAGAAGAAAATGACATACGAACCTATCTTGATTTCGCAACCTACCGCGGCGGATCGAAATTGGACGATGATCTGCGCGCCCGCGATTTCACCATCAACGCAATCGCATACAAAATCAGCGATGGCACAATCATTGACCCGCTGAACGGCGCATCTGACCTGCGTGCAAAGATCATCCGCGCCTGTTCATCATCGTCACTGACCGATGACCCCATCCGCATTTTGCGCGCGGTGCGCCAAGCCGCGGCGTTTGATTTCAAAATTGACCTTGAAACGCGCAAAGCAATGAAGGAAGCCGCAAGCCTTTTGCCGAACGTATCACCCGAGCGCCAGCGCGATGAGTTGTTCAAAATCCTTGAAGGACCAAAGCCCGACTCGTCCATGCGCGCGCTCCAAATGCTCGATGTGTTTCCTCACCTCATGCCCGAACTCTCCGCGATGAAGGGAGTTGAGCAGTCCTTGCCTCACATCCACGATGTTTGGGAACACACCTTGAATGTGCTTGGGCATCTCGAAGCGATTCTTGCCGTACTTGAATCCGGTTCAAGCCGCGGCGATCCTTTAGATATCATGCTCCTCGACAGTCTGGGAAAATATCGCGAACGATTCGCTGTGCACTTCACAGAGTCCCTCAACACGGACCGCTCCGCGCGCGCCGCTCTTTTCTTCGCCGCGTTGTATCACGACGTCGAGAAGCCAGCCACAAAGTCCGTGGATGAAGCCGGAAGAATCCGCTTCTTCAATCACGATGTGCAGGGCGCGGTGGTTGCTTCAAAACGCGCTCATGTTTTCAACCTAAGCAACGATGAGATTGCTAGAATTAAGAAGATTATCTTCAACCACATGCGCTTTCATTTTTTCGTCAGCCAGTTGGAGGGCAAAAAACGGGAGCCTTCGCGCAAATCCATTTATCGCTTCTTCCGCGATTCAGGCAAAGCAGGTGTGGATTTGGTTCTGCTGGGTCTTGCCGATCTGCGCGGCACGCGCGGTAACACCTTGACCCAGGAAAGCTGGAAGGCGGCTCTGGAGATTGCGAACATTCTACTTGAGAACTATTGGGAGAAACGCGAAGAGACAGTCTCCCCGCCGCGCCTGCTCGATGGCAGCGATTTAATAACGGAATTGAACCTCGAACCCGGACGAATTATTGGACAGTTACTCGAAGCCATCCGCGAAGCGCAGGCAATCGGAAATATCGAGAAGCGCGAACAGGCTATTGATTTCGCCAAAGGCTGGCTTGCAGAAAATCAACAGGCGTAATTCACATCGTATAATGTGTTTCGTAACGCGACATTTATGTCGCTACTCAACAAAGGCGACATGAATGTCGCACAACATCGCGTTAGCCTAAAAATCACAAAGTCACAGATACCATGAACATCGTTTACTTCGATCTTGAAAGCCAGAAACTCTTCCAGGAAGTCGGCGGGCGCGACCCGTCGAAGTTGTTGCTTGCCTGCGGCGTGACCTGGTCCACGGTGCGGAATGACTTTGCCGTATATTGGGAAAAGGATGCGGCGGCGCTGATCGCTGAGTTGAAATCCGCAGACCGCGTGATCGGGTTCAACATCATTAGTTTTGATTACGAATTGCTGAAGCCCTACGCGCCGAATGAAAACTTGCGCTCGCTGCGAACAACAGACATGTTGCAGGATATTTATCGCACGCTCGGTTTCCGCCTGAGCCTGGACTCAATTGCAAAGGCAACACTCGGCGCTACAAAAACAGCCGACGGCGTACAATCAGTGGAGTGGTTTCGCAATGGCGAGTTGGACAAAGTCGCTGAATACTGCAAAGCAGATGTAGACATTACCCGCCGCATCTATGAATTCGGGCGCGACAACGGCTTTGTGAATTACTACTCGAAACTGGGCAGTAAATTGAAAGTGGCGGTGAATTGGAAATAGCATTTATCGTCATTGCGAGGAGGGTCGAAGACCCGACGAAGCAATCTCCGTCATCGTGGTGGAGATTGCTTCGGGCGCTTCGCTCCCTCGCAATGACGAAAAGGAGAAAAAATGCAAAAAATAAACATCAACGGAATTGAACTCGCTTACGAACGCCGCGGCAAAGGGACTGCGCTTGTGTTGTTGCATGGTTTCCCACTCGACCATCACACCTGGGATTTTGTTGCGCCACTGCTTGAAGGCACATTCGATCTCATCCTTCCGGACCTGCGCGGGTTCGGTCAGTCTACGACTGCGGATTCTCAATACACAATGGATGCGATTGCGGCAGACATCTTGGGTTTGCTCGATCATTTGGGCATCCAAAAAACTGCAATTGCCGGGCACTCGATGGGCGGCTATGTTGCGCTGGCATTTGCAAAGTTATACACAGAACGCGTCAGTGGGCTTGGGCTTGTTTCTACACAAGTCCTTTCAGACCCACCAGATCGAAAAGAGGGACGGTACAAGTCCGCGGCGGAGGTGGCGGAGAAAGGGATCAGTAGGGTTGTTGAAGCGATGACGCCTAAATTCACGACGGATGAAAAATTGCAAACATCTGCGCGTGAAATTATGGAAAGACAAAAACCCGCCGCATTCATCGGCGCGCTCAAGGCAATGGCTGAACGAATGGATATGTCGGCACTGTTAGCCACGATCAAATTCCCGGTTGTGGTCATTCACGGAGACTCAGACTCGTTGATTTCAATTGATCGCGCGCGTGAAGTGAAGAGCGCGGTTCCACAGGCGCATTTTGTAGAATTGAAAGGCGTGGGTCATTTGCCGATGATGGAGGCAGCGGATGAAACTGCCGAAGCGTTGAAGCATCTCGCGTAATGCAAAGCCCCCATCTTACAGCGATGGGGACTTTTTTTTGTAGCAGAATCAATTACCGGCTAGGTTTCGATACCTGCACTTGCGTGCTGGTGCAAGTGTACGGACTGTCGTCCTACTCAACCACCAGAGCGAAGCGGACTTTTATCCTATGAAGCCGCCATTGGTTTGGTGAAGGGTTCATTCAGCATGGAGTTCGGCTTGAGCGTTCCAGTCGTCCGATTTACGAGACGGTTAATGTGCGCCACGAGGACGCGGCTCGGAGTCGGCTTGGTCAGGTAATCATCCGCGCCGGCATCCAGCACGCTGGCGATCATGGAAGGATCGTTCAACGCGGAAAGAATGATGATCGGCACCTGGCTGAATGTGCGAACCGTTTTGCAAACTTCCCAACCATCCATTTCTGGCATCATCAAATCGAGAACAACCATATCGGGTTGAGTTTCACGGATCAGGTTCAAACCGTCAGCGCTGTTATTTGTTGCCGTCACATCAAAGCCCTGCGATTTCAGCAGGAGCGAGAGTAGGTCTGTGACAGCGGCATCGTCGTCAATGACAAGGATTTTTGTAGGCATTATGATTCCAATCTGCCCCCATTATATCGAATAGAACGGCATTTGTGACTTTGCAATGGGTTATCAATTGGCTTAAGTGCAAGCACAAAATGCAACATTTTGTCAAGGAATCGTCATGGTAGAATAAACCGAATTTCCTGTTGTGGAGGATTTCATGAAGACCTGGGTTTATCTCTTTGATGAAGTCTCGAAAGTGGAAAGACATACGGGTTCATGGGATGGCGCTCGCGGACTGCTGGGCGGAAAAGGAGCCGGGCTCTTCGAGATGACTCGCGCAGGGGTGCCTGTGCCTCCCGGATTCACGGTCACGACTGAAGCCTGTAACTGGTTCCGTACAACAGGCAGTTTCCCCGCTGGAATGTGGAAGCAGGTTCTCGCCGCGATAAAAGTAACCGAGAAATGCGCAGGCAAAAAATTCGGCGACCCGAAGAATCCGCTTTTGGTTTCGTGCCGCTCCGGCGCAAAATTTTCCATGCCTGGCATGATGAACACAATTCTGAACGTAGGCTTGAACGACAACGTAGTGGTGGGAATGGCAGAACTCGCAAACAACCCGCGCTTTGCGTGGGACTCCTATCGCAGGCTGGTTGAGATGTTCGGCGCGACGGTCTTCAACGTGGACGATGAAGCCTTTGAACATCCACTCGCTGAATACAAGTTGAATAAAGGCTACAAGTCTGATACCGACATGCTCGCCGAAGACTGGCAGGAACTTTCTTCCATCTACAAAAACGTCTTCAAGAAGCAGGTCGGTTTTGATTTCCCGCAGGATGTGTACAAGCAATTGGAACTCGCGACGAAGGCTGTCTTTGAATCATGGAATGGCAAGCGCGCTGTCGCGTATCGCAACAAAGACGGCATTTCACATGATCTTGGAACAGCCGTCAACATTGTGACAATGGTCTTCGGCAACATGGGCGATGACTCGGGTACCGGCGTGGCATTCACGCGCGATCCGTCCACGGGTGAGAAAACGATGATGGGTGAATACCTGCTCAACGCGCAGGGCGAAGACGTGGTGGCAGGCATTCGCAATGCTGAACCGATTGAAAAGCTTGCGAAGAACATGCCCAAAGCCTACAAGCAATTCATGGACATTACCGCCAAACTCGAAAAACACTACAAAGACATGCAGGATATTGAGTTCACCATCGAACGCGGCAAATTATGGATGTTGCAAACACGGAACGGGAAACGCACCGCAAAATCTGTTGTGAAGATCGCGGTGGATATGGTGAAGGAAGGCTTGATCACCAAAGAACAGGCAGTCCTGCGCGTCACCCCCGATCACGTGGATTCCCTGCTTCATCCGCAGTTCGATCATACTGCCATGGACGACGCAGAGAGAACAGGCAAATTTTTTGCAAGAGGGGTAAACGCCTCCCCCGGCGCGGCAGTCGGGCAAGTCTACTTCGATGCCGACACCGCTGAAAGAATGGCAAAGGATGAAAAGCAGGATACGATCATGGTGCGTCCGTTTACCAAGCCGGATGACTTACACGGCATGATCGCGTCCAAAGGGGTACTGACAAGCGAAGGCGGTGCAACGTCTCATGCGGCGGTGGTGGCGCGGCAGTTTGGCATCCCATGCGTTGTCGGCGCACCGGCGATCAAGATTGATCTTGAAAAACGACAGATGACAGTGGGTGAAGCCGTCGTAAAAGAAGGTGAATGGGTATCCGTGGACGGCACAACTGGAAAAGTATTCATCGGAAAGATTCCCACTACCTCGCCATCACTGGAGGAACAAACCGAACTATTGACCCTGCTCAAATGGGCGGATGAAATTTGCGCGCGCAAGGATATTCGGAAGGCAACCGCAAAGGGCTACCCCACACGCGGATTACAAGTGTGGGCAAATGCAGATTATCCCAAAGACGCGCAACGCGCCCGTTCGTATGGCGCAGTCGGAATCGGTCTGTGCCGCACTGAGCACATGTTCTTTGAAACCGAACGATTACCCATTGTGCAGGATATGATCCTCTCGGAAACCACGGAAGGGCGGGTTGCCGCGCTCGATAAACTGCTCCCTTACCAGCGCAAGGACTTTGATGGTCTCTTTGAGGCGATGGACGGTTACCCGGTCATCATCCGTTTGATAGACCCGCCGCTTCACGAGTTCATGCCTGATGAAGAGAAACTTCTCGAAGAAGTCATCACGATGCGAGTCAAAAACGAATCAGATGGCTTGAAGGAAAAAGAGGAACTTCTCGGCGCCATCCGTAGAATGCACGAATCAAACCCGATGATGGGCTTGCGCGGCGTTCGATTGAGCATTTCTATGCCTGAGATCGTGGAGATGCAAGTGCGCGCCATCTTTGAAGCCGCGGCAGATTGCACGAAGCGCGGCATCCATGCCAAACCTGAGGTCATGATCCCGCTAACGGGAACGGTCAAGGAACTCGAATGGATCCAGCCGCGCTTGGAACGGATCGCCGCGGCAGTCATGAAAGAAAAGGGAGTCGAGTTCGACTACAAGTTCGGAACGATGATCGAAATCCCGCGCGCGACAGTGACGGCGGCAGAAATTGCCACGCACGCGGAGTTCTTCTCCTTCGGCACAAACGACCTGACGCAAATGACGTACGGATACTCACGCGATGATGCTGAGCGAAATTTTCTTGTCACATATCAAGAGCAGGGGATTCTCGAAACGAATCCCTTCCAGACATTGGATCGGAGCGGCGTCGGTGTATTGATGGATTGGGCAATCGCAGAGGGAAGAAAGACGCGTCCGAATCTTGAAGTGGGCATCTGCGGTGAACACGGCGGCGACCCAAGTTCCATCGAATGGTGCCACATCATCGGCAACAATTATGTGTCTTGTTCCCCGTTCCGTGTGCCGATCGCGCGTCTCGCCGCGGCACATTCGGCGTTGAAGCATAGACCAGTGAAGTAGAAAGTTACTGTGAAAAGGAGGCAACTAAAAAAACACGGGGAGAGTAGTATGCAGGAACAAAACAACTGCATCTCGAATTTTAATAAAAAATCAAAACCTCATCCACACTGCCAAAAAGGTGGATGAGGTCGTACATATAAAAAACATTAACCACAAACCTTATGTATTTTCGTATCGTATTCGGGCGTCAAGGCGTTCTCTTAATTGTTGTTTTAAATTTTCGGATTTCCAATATGTGTTATATGTAGCATTAACCAATTTATTCATTCTTTCCAAGATCTCTTTTCCAATTATTCTCACCGGTCTCCTTGAATCTAAAGAATTACGATTATCAGCTAATCGCAAAACTATCTCTGTTCGTTTGCGGTTCTTTTTATTTTGCATAATATACATCCTCAGAAAATAAGTTGAAAGACAATAACAGAAAAGCATCTGTTGTTTATTTTTCTACTCCATTTGGAGGTCCTATTAATTTATCATATAAAGCTCCAGTTATTTTGCGGATTTCATGAATCGAATCCGAATCCATCTTTTGCAGGTCTGCTAAACTCATAACAGCATCTGTGAGGTTTTCAACAGACGCTTGAGTAACACTAGTAGCCTCTGTATTTTTCTCAAAGGCCTGCATTAAGACATCTAAGAATCCAATAACATCTTCTTTGAATTTCTCATGATCTTCTTTGGAAACAAATTCTGAATCATTGTCTGGCATAAATTCTCCCATATGAATTACTATTTTTTGCCCGCAAACAAGTCTTTTATAACGCCATCTGCACGTCGTTTTACTCTAATGGTCCAGATTACCGTGCCAATTGTTAATAATATCAAAAAAAACATTAATATAATCGATGATTTAGTAAAAATGTAATCTTCACTAGTAGCCCAATTTGAAAAAATACCAATAACCGCTCCCAAGAAAGTACCAGTAAATAAATAAGCAAAGTTTTCATCTGAATGATATTCTTCAAGGCGCTTAAATTGGTGAAGAGGAACTAGGTTAACGGCCATCATTTCTGGGGGAGGGAGAACGACATCTGCTGTTAATTTGCGTGCTGTATCAGCCGTTCGAACCACCTCATCAAGTTTGTTTTTTAATTCATCCGGCGAATTACGGCGTATTTCTGAAACCTGTTCTTGCAAACTGGCTAGCTGAATACTTAGTGCTGAGAGGTTGTCTTGAGTTACCGCATTTGTCAGTTTCGGTGCTTTATCATCAACTTGTTCATTCTGTTTTAAGCGTTTTTCTACATGCACTTTCATTACAGTTAGATATAGCTCCGGCAATTTATGCCTTCGGTCCAAATACGCAATTAGCTCTCTTGTCTTTTCCTCGATTCCTTCACCAGGCAATTCACTTAATGTGACTTCGAGGCGAGATGCTATATCATTAACCTCTTCAAGGGTTAAGTCTTGCAGATAACTCTGAATTCCTTCCCTTGTAGCAAATGAAATTGAAGACATTGGAAATCTTTTTATCGGGAACCCCCTACAATATACAACATTTTAGGGAAAAATTCAATCCTTCATGCCAAGCCAGACAATTGAAATATAGAAGCAACTTGCTTCAAACAGTTCTTCAAAGCGTATCCAAAATTTGATCATCACCCTCCAAACCCATCAGGCGTGGAAGGAAGCAATAAGTCCATGATGAAGTACTTATATGGAAGTGGATTATACTTGCGCCATCATAACACCCGGAGAATAATAATGGACACTGTCATTGAAAGTATTTCTGCGCTCGAAATTTTAGATTCGCGCGGCAACCCAACAATCGAAGTGGAAGTCACACTCGCAGACGGCTCGTGGGGACGCGCGGCGGTTCCATCAGGCGCATCCACCGGCGAGCATGAAGCGCTCGAAATGCGCGATGGCGACAAGAAACGTTATCTCGGCAAGGGTGTGTCAAAGGCGGTTGCAAACGTCAACGGCGTGATCGCAGATGACTTGTTTGGCTGGGACGCGGCGGAACAAAAAGCGATTGACATGGAATTGCTCGCATTGGACGGCACGCCGAATAAAGCAAAGCTGGGAGCGAACGCAATTTTGGGAGTCAGCCTTGCAGTGGCAAAAGCCGCGGCGAATTCATTTGGCTTGCCGCTGTATCGTTATCTCGGCGGCGTGTACGCGCATATTCTGCCGGTTCCAATGCTCAATATTTTGAATGGCGGCGTGCACACCGCCTGGCAATCCACAGACATGCAGGAATTCATGGTGATGCCATTTGGCGCGTCGTCATTTGCGGAAGGCTTGCGCTGGGGGGCAGAAATTTACCATACACTGAAATCTGTTTTGAAAAAAAAAGGGTACGCGACTCTCGTCGGCGATGAAGGCGGATACGCGCCCGCGTTGAAAGCCAACAATGAAGCGATTGAATTGATCCTCGCGGCGATTGAGAAGGCTGGTTTCAAAGCAGGTCGCGGACAGGAAGTTGCCATCGCGCTCGACCCTGCCGCTTCGGAACTTTATGAAGAAGATTCAAAGACTTACAACCTTCGCAAGGAAGGCAAGAAACTCACAGGCGAACAAATGGTTGAATTCTGGGCGAAGTGGGTGAAAGATTATCCAATTGTTTCGATTGAAGACGGGCTGGCGCAGGACGATTGGGAATCATGGAAACTGATGGTCAATACGATGGGCGATAAAGTTCAAATTGTTGGCGATGACTTGCTCGTGACGAATCCCGAGCGCGTGCTCAAAGCCATCAAAGAGAACGCGGCGAATGCCTTGCTCGTGAAAGTGAACCAGATCGGATCGCTGACCGAAACCATCGAAGCCGTGGAAGCCTGTCACCGCGCGGGATGGAGGGCAGTCACAAGTCATCGCTCAGGCGAGACGGAAGATACAACAATCGCTGACATCGCCGTTGCGTTGAACACCGGTCAAATCAAAACAGGCGCGCCGGCGCGTTCAGACCGTGTGGCGAAATACAATCAACTGCTCCGCATCGAGGCGGAACTCGGTGACACAGCCAAGTATGCGGGTTGGGATGCGTTGAAAGCATAATCAAAGGAGACGGGTTGACACCCGTCTCCTTGTGTTAAATCTTGGCAAGTATACAGTCTCGTCAAGTATTGGGATAAAATCGGGGCATGAAGAAAATCAAACGCATCTTCAAACCAGATTGGCAAGCCATTGTTCAAAATCTTTATGCGTGGGCGATTCCCATCGTAATTGGCGTAATCTTATCATGGTGGAGTAAGCGCGCCGAATGGCTCCCGCTTTTTTATTTATGGACGAATCAAATAAATGCGTCTGAAATCGTAAAAATATGCTTATCGTATACCATTCCAGGCTTGGGTTTTGCGGTTATTTTTTGGTTTATGTTTTTACTTCTAAGACGTGCAGGAATTCCCTTGAGAAGATCAAAGAAAGACAGGGCGCTAACTCCTGACCAGTTCAGACAACCGTTTGAGATTCGTATGACAAAACCCTTGTTCAAACGTACCATAGATAAATTCGTAAATCCGAACGAATCAAAACTGGAAGTCTTTTTCAAAGGCGGCACAATTCTGTTACATAGAAGAACAGAAGAAGAACGAAAGAATTCAATTCAACAGGATGAATGGGATACTACTCAGGATATAGCCAAAGCCGATGCGATCAAATTAACCAAAGAACCTTATCGCGGTCTGATTTTAGAAATGAAGGAAATGCCAGAAGGGTTATGGGTGGCAGTTGTAGCCGAAGGCGACCAAGATACCATTGATCTTATGAAAAAAGATGGTTCATGGCAGAATGTCGGAAAAAGATATATATCTGTCAATCAAGAAGCCCATATTGGTATATTGAAATGGCTACAGCTCTTGCAGGGTGAAAAGTGAGTAGTGAAAAAATCAAAAAATCTTATTGGCGTACTTCTCCGCAAACAACGCGGGTTGTCCGCCGGTGTGCCAGAACAGCATTATCTTATTTCCTTCATTATTCACTGAAGGGAGAAAAAGAAAAGAAGAGGATAGTATGAAATCTAAAATTGTCTTTGTTTCCCTGCTCATCGCGGCGATACTGCTCACGTCGTGCAAATTCAACCGTCCTGACGAGAGAGGCGGAAACCAGACCAGCGAGCCGAATCCGCCTGTCGCCACAGCTCCCGTCGCGTCCACGTCAGAGGCACAGACGCAGGTTTTGCAATTCACAACCGGACGCAATGAGTACACCATCCAAGTAGATGCCACGCCGCGTGAGTTTATCCTGTATGTACCCAGCGGATACAACGCAAGCACACCGACGCCTGTGGTCGTCATGATCCACGGGTCAAATCAAAGCGGCGCTGTCATGTATGAAAACACAGGCTGGGTTGCCAAAGCGGAAGCGGAGAATTTCATCGTCGCTTTCCCGACCGGATGGAAGTATCCATTAATCGGCGAAAATGGATTGCATGAAAAATGGAATACGCCCGGCACCGCCACCGAGGTCGAACCCGGCACTGAATTGAAGGACGATGTGAAATTTATCCGCACGATGATCGAGGACCTCAAGGTCACCTTCAATGTGGATAATAAACGTATTTTTGTCAGCGGATTCTCCAATGGCGGCGGGTTTGTCATCACCCGTTTGATTCCTGAGATGAACGACGTGTTCGCCGCATTTTCCAACGCGGGTTCGGGACTCATCGGCAAAGGCGAGGTGGAGGACATCTCCGTTAAAATCAACGCGTCGCTCTACAGCATCCTTGGGACGAATGATAATAAACTTGCAGAAGGGCAAGGGATCCCCGTTCCCTTCGCCTTTACGGAACAGGAGATCGTGAACGACCCCATATTCAGCGGCATGCTTGACAAGACAATCGCCCTGCTCAACCTCGAGAGAGCATACACCGTTGAATCCGAATCGAACTTCACGCGCCTTACATTTTCAAACAGCGTTGTCGGCGCGGATAACGAGTACATCTTCATGATGATTCGCGGTATGGGTCACGTATACCCAAGTGGAGATAACAATCGTGTGAATGTCAACGCGGCGGATTTGTTCTGGGATTTCTTTCTGACGAACCCCAAACCATGATTTCTAAATCTTATTCGCGTATATCTCCGCAAACAACGCGGGCTGTCCGCCTGTGTGCCAGAATAGCACAGTCTCCTCTTTCTTGAAAAATCCCTTGCGGATTAAATCAATCATCCCCGCCGCGGCGCGACCTGTATAAACCGGATCAAGCAAAAGACCTTCGTACTTCGCAAACAGATTGACCGCTTCGCGCTCCGCGTCGGTCAACACGCCGTAGCCTGCTGTGCAGTAATCGGCATTTGCCAGCACCTCAGCAGGAGTGAACTCAATCCGCTCCCCTAACTTCTCACTCGCATCCGATGCCAATGCTGAGATATGTGCCTTCAACCATTCTTCTGATTCGTCAATACTGATTCCCAATACCTTGCCTTTATATCCAAACACGCGTTGCCCTAACACAAGTCCGGCATGCGTCCCGCCTGAGGATGTGCCGAATACGATCCAATCCAGACTTCCGAAGTCTCCAAGACTTCGGAAGTCTTTTATCTGCTTCATCAACTCTTCCATCGCAAACGCATATCCCAACGCGCCCGTAGGACTCGATCCGCCATACGGGACAAGGTAAGGTTTCTTCTTCCCCGCAACAGCCTTGGCATACGTCTCTTGCAAAACCCGGTCACGGTCTTTACGATCTGAGACCGTAACAATCTCCGCGCCAAACAACTTATCCAGCATTAAATTTGCAGATGGCTGTTCCGGCATTTCGCCATTGAGTACAAGAATACATTCAAAACCAAACCGTGCCGCCGCCGCGGCAGTCTGACGGCAATGATTCGATTGCAATGCGCCGCCGGAGATCAAAGTCTTTGCGCCCTGTTCTTGCGCCTCCGCAACGAGAAATTCCAATTTACGAGTCTTGTTCCCGCCGAAGGCGAGTCCCGTTTGGTCGTCGCGTTTGATGAGGATACGCGGTCCGCCCAAAGTCTTGGTTAATCTTGGTAATTCTTCAACTGGGGTTGGAAGGTGGGCAAAGTTGAGACGGGGAATGTTAGTCATTCCTGTTTCCTTCCTACGGTTTATAGTTCCCACTATTGAATTGAATAAGTTTTACCCAATCAATTAAGCCAGTTCTGGGATCGCAGTGTTCATTAAAAAATTGATTCGTAAGTATGTTAGCAATGCCGTTTCGCTTACTTAAGAAATCATCGTTATGTTTCTTTGCCTCGTAACCGATTGGCCCCACAATATCAGTATACAGATTTGGATTCTCGCTGATTAAGTACCAAAAGTTTTGACCAACAATTTTCATATAGCCCCGCAAAAATGCAGTTTTGGTTTTACCATAGCAAATTCCTAACACTGGCTGAGCGTTAAGAGTGTGGTTGGATTGTTTAAGCCGCGCAACCGCTGTTTTTAGATCATGCTCTAATTTATCCTGTTGTGAACTATTTCCCCAGTTTGGTCCTGATTTTATAGAAATCACATAATGCGTATTATTATTTACGAATTCCAGGTCTATGCCTTGCGCTGTAGATTTATGCCCGCCACTGGTTTGTTCAGCCACAAACACAGCAAGACCCTCAAGAAAATCTCCAAACAGTTTTTCTTCGGATGAAGACAAAAAAGCACTCAAGAGGTCATCTATTAATTCACTGGCGGTTGTTAGATTTTTTGCCCTGAACAAATATGGGTTTTTAGTTAACAGCTTTTCAAGTTTTAAATCAGACAGAGATTTCAACTTTCTTTGATGAAAGTCCACAATGTTTTCATTCACATAGCGGTTCACATCTTTTAAATTTAAAGGTTTCATTTTTTACCTTTCTTTCCTTTTTTGGCAACTGCGTACTTCGCTTTTTTCTCGCCAATACCAGGCAACTTTATTTGTTTTTCAAAAACACGTTGATTGGAAAGTTGGACATATTCAGGATTAACATCAATGCCGACAAAATGCCTGCCCAGCTGAAGAGCCGAAAATACAGTTGTCCCAGAACCAACAAAAGGATCAAGCACAACATCGCCCAACTTAGTGAAAAGTTTGATGAACCATACAGGCAAGTCGGATGGAAAAACAGCACTATGATTCTTATTTCCTGTTTCCGTTGCCAAATGTAGTACGTTAGTAGGATAAACCATATCTCTGCCAACCCAATTTGAGACATTCTTTCCAAATCCACTTCCAGCCCGCGATTCATCTCTTACTTTATCAGTTTCGCTTAATTTTGCGAGACGATCTTTTGCCCAATCGCCAATTGGAACCATGACAGTTTCCTGGTACATATTAAAAGTCTTCTCTTTATTAAATTGAATCAACCTTTCCCAATTATCTCTGAATCGATTTGGCCATTTTCCTGGATAGGAGTTTTTTTTGTGCCAGATATACTCCTCTGTCCAAAACCAACCTTGTTCGCGCATTTTCAAAATGAGGTCAATAACATAAATGTGTCGTTCACCTTCGACTACTCTTTCCTTGATATTCAAAATAAATGTACCTGTTGGTTTCAGCACGCGCTTAAATTCAGCGGCTTTTGGTAAAAACCATTCAACATAACGATCAGGCTTAATGCCACCATATGTCTTTGCACGTTGATCGGCATATGGTGGAGAAGTAAAAATTAAGTCAAATGAATTGTTAGGAAAATCTTTTAGAACATCCTCGCAATCACCTTGAATTATTTTGTCGAATAAATCTTTTTTAGTCATAAATCAATTCTACTCCAAAGCCTGCTTAGTCTTCGTTTTTCCCCGCGATCTCATCACATCCAATACACGCGGAATGATCTCTGAATACATCTTATACCAAAGCGGACTGGGCGCGAAGTCCCATGCACCGAGGGTGCGGAGGACTTTACCGCCAAGTCCCTCTTTGAAGCGATAGACTCCCCACATCGAATCGCTTTCATCGAACACATCGGGCGCGCCCCACAAATCATAAACGGTACAACCTTTTGATTTCGCGCGTTTCAGCGCTTCCCATTGCAAGAGATAGGTCGGCATCTTTTCACGATGCGCATCACGCGACATACCATAGACGTAATATGCGCGCCCCGCAAAATAAAAGACAAAGATCGCGGCAACTGGTTCGTTATCCACTTCGGCGATGAGGGGTTCGGCAAAAGGAGATTGGGGACTGGAGATTGGAGACTGCGGAGTTGACATGAAAGTTTGCCAAACGGTCTTGTAGTATCCCTCATCTCGAATCACAAAGCCATCGCGCACAGATGTTTCCGCATACATTTTATAAAGGCTACTTAAATCATCCAGTGCGCCTACGCGCAGCGAGATGCCTTTCTTTTCAGCGAGGCGGACGTTGTAGCGCGTCTTCGGTTTCATGCGCGCTAACAATTCTTCTTCAGTTGGATTCAAATCAATCAGGACTGTATTCTTGAATTGGATTTGATCGGATGCATACTCCCATCCCCTCCGCTTCAACTCGGATATCACAGCCTGTCCGCTGTTTTCAATGACATCTTCCTCGCTCTGAGGGACTCCCGTTCCAAGAACGACATCGGGGTCCATTTTCAAGAAGATCGCGCCCTGTTTCTTGGCGAAGGATTGTAAATCATTAAGTACACGATTTCGCAGAGGTTCGTTCGTCCAATCGAGCAAGGGACCTTTCGGTGCGTAGAGAATTGATACCCGCGCGGCGAATCCGTTATTGAGGATTTGGCGTTTCAAGATCAAAGTAGCAGCGACTGGTGCGTGGAAAGTAGAAAGTAGATTTGGGTCACTTTCCACTTTCCATTGTCCATCAGCATCCCACACCGCGTAAAGCGGACTCCATCCATATTTCGCCTTCACCTGTCCCCATTCGTAGGATTGGAGGAAGTGGGGATTGGGAAGTTTCGAGATGATCGAATTCCAGATATTACTTTCCACTTTTATTCCCTGTTCCCAATAAATCGCACGTATGCCCAATACAACAACGGATTATAGACTTTATCCATTGCCTGCGCGGCGCGTTTTAATTCGCCGCCAAAACCGCGTTTGAAGCGGTAGACGCCCCATAAACCATCGTGACGTGTTTCAAAGTTGGCTTCGAGGGTCGCTTCGTCTTCGTCAGGCACGCCCCAGAGGTCGTATTCTTCGCATCCGCGTGCCTTTGCCCATTTTATCGCTTCCCATTGCAGGAGATATGTCGGCATTCGGTTGCGTTCTTCGTCTGTGGATGCGCCATAGAGGTAATAGGCGCGGTTTCCATTTCGGGCAACAAATAATGCGGCTAATGGTTTCCCTTCATATTCAGCGACTAAGATTTCGCTCAATTGTTTGGGATGCAGAAATTTATACGCGCGACGATAATACTCCAGTGAGTGGATTTCGAATCCATCACGCCCGCCGGTGACGAGCATCATCTTGTGAAAAGAGTCTATGTTGTCCCACGCGCGGACGGTCACGCCTTTTTTCTCAGCCAAGCGGATGTTGTAGCGGGTCTTTGGCTTCATGCGAGCGAGGATTTCTTCTTCACTTGCACGAAGATCAACAACGATGGTGCGAGGAGGTTGGATGTTGTGTTTGGAAAGGATGAAGGATGAAGGATGAAGGATGAAATCAGAAGCCCAAGAGTCGGGTTCGAGTTTACAAAAGATTGCGCGGTGCTTTCGGCAAGTGTCGTCAATATCTGTCCAAAACTGATTACTATCGGACTGATTACTGATAACTGCTTTGGGTATATAGCCGACTGTAAATCCTAATGGCAGTTTGCGAAAAAGAATCTGCGCACCCGCTTCCCCATTGATGATACGCACAGGCTTCCACCCAAACGCGGATTTCAACTCGCCCCACTCCCCTGTTTGCAAGAGGTGGGTATTGGGGTGTTGGGCGAGGAAGTGATTCCAGTCGGTGAGGGAGACGAGGGGCATGGCGATGCAAAGGATGAAGGATAAAAGATGAATTGACGGCGATGTTTGACTCAGATAATTGACGTTATATCCGCCTTCTCGGATTCGCGGATGGAGGAATTGGGGATGAGTTCGTCGAGGAGGGTGAGGATGGCGTCGGTGTCGTTGGAGTGGCTGAGGCGTGAGAGATGATCAATGGCTTGAGTCAAATTCAGGCTTGGGGATGAGACGTCGTTGTCTAGTCGGAAAATATCCGGGTGCAGGGTTTTCGCCAGAGGTGTCCCTTCATCCCAAAGTTCTTCGGTAAGTTTTTCACCCGCGCGAATGCCTGTGTATAAAATTTCAATATCGCGGTGAGGTTCGAGACCGGAGAGTCGAATCAAATCTTCAGCGAGGTTGAGAATGCGGACAGGCTCGCCCATGTTGAGGACAAACGTTTCACCACCGTTCTCCATGGACGCGGCTTGCAGGACAAGATAAACCGCTTCGGGGATGGTCATGAAAAAGCGATACATATCGGGGTGCGTGATCGTAACAGGTCCGCCGTTTGCAATTTGATTTTTGAAGATGGGAATGATGGAACCGCGACTGCCGAGGACATTCCCAAAACGGACAACGGTGAATGCGCGTTGTGTCCCTTCGACATCGCTCAGGGCAGGTTTATGCGCGGCGTCAAGAACGATCATCTCCGCGAGTCGTTTGGTCGCGCCATAGATGGATGAAGGGCGAACCGCTTTATCGGTTGAGATAAGGACGAAGCGTTCGACATTGTGCGCGAGCGCGGCTTGTGTGACGTTGCGCGTGCCGATGATGTTGTTCGTGACGGCTTCGACGATGTTCACTTCCATCAACGGGACATGTTTATGCGCCGCCGCGTGAAAGACGACCTGCGGCTGGTGTTGTTTGAAAATTGATTCGAGCCGTTCCGAGTTGCGAATATCGGCGATGATCGGGGCAATGATAAGGTTTGGATAATCCTGATTCAGTTCAAGCAAAATTTCAAAGATGCTGTTTTCTCCGTGACCCAGCAAAACAAGCTCAGATGGATTGCGCCGCGCGATTTGGCGGCATAACTCGCGCCCGATGGAACCGCCCGCGCCGGTGACGAGAACTCGCTTTCCTTCAAGCGCCGCGCCCACCGCTTCGTCGTTGACGCGCACCGGTTCGCGGCGCAGGAGGTCGGTGATATCCACTTCGCGCAGCCGGTTGATGCTGACCTTGCCGCCGATGAGTTCATACATTCCAGGCATCGTGCGCGACGTGATACCCTTGAGGCGGCACACATCATTTACCATGCGGACGAGTCCCCCTGGCGCGGAGGGGATGGCGATGATGACTTCATCAATGCGATACAAATCAATTGCCGATGCCAAATCGTTGACCACACCCAATACTGTCACACCATGAATGGCGTGTTTTTGCTTGGCGGGATTGTCATCGAGGAATCCGACGGGTACGAGGTTCAGTTGCGAAGTTTTCTGCAATTCACGGACAACGAGAGCGCCTGCATCGCCTGCGCCAATGATGAGAGTGCGCTTTCCTTTTCCATTTGCGCGCGAAGCCATGGATTGTTCGGCAAGGATGCGCAACGCAAAGCGCGAGCCGCCGATCAACACAAGCGAGAGAAGCCAGTCAATACCCAAAGCGGAACGCGGCATCCCGGGCAGGACACGCCCCGCGCTGATAAGTAGAAGCATTACACCGGAAACCAGAACCGATGCAGAGGTGACTGCAACCGTTATCAAGCGTAGTTCACCCGTGCTGGCATAAATCCACAAGCGGCGATACAAGCCGAAGAAAAAATAAACGGGAATCTTGATGGCCAGCCCAACGGCGCACATCAACACTACAGCCGGGAAATAAAACGGCAGTTCTTCCACGTTGAGGCGCAATGCGAAACTTCCCAGCACCGAGACGATGATGAGCGCGATGTCGCCGATGAGGACGAAGCGGTTGCGGATGTGAGAACGGGGGCGCATGGGTAAGTGGTAAGGAAAAAGAGGATTGGAGAATTGAGGGCTAGAGATTGGAGACTGGAGATTGTTGGCGCATCCAGTCAATGGTTTCTTGTAGACCATCGGCTAGTGATGTTTGTGCTTTGAAGCCAATCGTGTCAATTGCTTTTTGCGGGCTTCCTGCTGAGCGATAAATGTCGCCTGCGCGAGGGGGAGCGAATTCAGTTTGAGGCGCGTTGGGAAATAATTTGTACAGCACGTCGAGCAGGTCAAGCAAGCGGGTTTCGATGCCTGTGCAGATGTTGAAAACTTTCCCTGCCGCAATCGGGTGTTCGGCTACAATCAGGTTTGCGCGCACCACATCGTGAATGTTGATCAAATCGCGTGTCTGACCGCCATCGCCAAAAACAAACACTGGCTTGTTGTCTAACAGTCTTCGCGCAAAGATCGGGATTGCGGCGGCGTACATCGAGTCGGGTCGTTGGCGCAGACCATACACATTGAAATATCGCAACGCGACCACTTCAAAATTAAATGAGTTCGTGAACAGCTCCGCGTACATTTCGGTGACTCGTTTGGATAACGCATAAGGGGATTTCGGCTGAAGCGGCGTTTCTTCGACGAGGGGCAACGCGTCGGACTCCCCGTAAACTGCAGCGCTCGAAGCAGCCACTACGCGTCTGACGCCAGAGCGCCGCGCCGCTTCAAGCAAGAGATGCGTCCCCGTTACGTTGACATCGAAACACTCCTGCGGTTCGTCCATGGATTGCGGGACGGAGACAAACGCCGCAGAGTGGAAAATGACTTCGATGCCGCGCACAGCCTCCCCGACGCGGGAAGCGTCGCGGATGTCGCCTTCCATTACTTCAAGTTGAGTCGAGTCAAATTGACGCGTCAACTCTTCGATATTTTCGCTTTTCCCTGTGCTGAAATTATCCAATATGCGAACGCGGTTACCCTGTTCGAGCAACGTACTCGCAAGATGTGAACCGATAAATCCCGCGCCCCCAGTGACAAGAAATTTCATTGACTCACCCTACGGCTCAAGCAGGGTCTGTGACCCTGCGCCGTAATGTGAAGAACACGGCGGTCACAGACCGCCTTTAAGCAAAGGTGAGCGACAAGAGTTTTCATCTATCGCCCTGTGCGCCTTAACACCGTGCCAATGGTGCGCAGGATGATCTGAAAATCCATCGAAAGCGTACGATGTTTGATGTAGTAAAGATCGTACTCGAGTTTAAACGCTGTTTCGTAAACACTGGCAACGTAGCCATAATTGATCTGCGCCCAACCTGTTAACCCGGGCTTCACCAGCAAACGCGCCCGATAAAATGGAATCTGTTTTTGAAACGACGCCACCAACTCGGGTCGTTCTGCGCGCGGACCCACGAGACTCATCTCGCCGCGCAATACATTCCAAAATTGCGGAAATTCATCGAGCCGCGTCTTTCGTAAAAAATCACCTACGCGCGTCACGCGCGGATCATTCTTCTCTGCAAGTTTTGCTTCTCCATTTAATTCCGCGTCCCGCCGCATCGTGCGGAATTTATAGATCGTGAACTTTCTGGCACCCCGGCCGAGACGTGTCTGGGTGTACATGATGGGAAAACCGCTATCTAAAATGGTAGCAAAAGAAATAAACGGAAAGAAAATAACAAGGATTATCAAGCCCGCCAGCCCGCCAAAGATATCAAGCACGCGTTTTATCAGGTCATAAAATCCGCTGACCCGCACCTCATCTACAAACGAGCGGATGATCCAGTCTGATTCCAAATGATGGATAGGCACACGCCCGGTCATCTCTTCGTACAAGATGGGCATACGCGCAACCTCGACACCTTTTTCCTGCGTATCCAAAATGGTTTGAAATGTTGTTCCATGAATTTCGCCGTTGATGGCAACGACGAGATCGGTAATGCGATGTTCATCTATCAATGGAAGCAGGCGGTCGCTGGAACCAAGCACGCGCAACCCGTGATAGGATTTTTTCATTTTCTGTTTGTCGTCATCAACAAAACCAACAATGTGGAAGGAACGCGTTGACAGTGTTTCATACAGTTCCGCCAGGGTTTCCCCCCCCTTCCCCGCGCCAATGATCAGAATTCGCCGCCGCTGACCCGTTGATTTGTAGATTCGAATAAAGATCATACGCCAGCCGAGAGTCAGGAGCGAAGCCGAGAGCAGGAATGCACCGACGCCAATACGCGGCAGAGATGTTGGGTCCTGTCTCAACACAAAGACGAGCGAGTAAGCCGCGAGTCCCACAAACGCGGCGATGGCGATGCCGCGAGTGGTCTTTCGTCCACTGCTTGCTACGTGAGGCTCGTATAACTCGACCAGCAACAACATCCAGATGACAGGCAGAACATAAAACCAAAGTGGTACCTCGATAGTTACCTGACGCTCCACGATCAACGTCGCCCTGCCGAGAGGGATTCCATCGGCGAGCAATGCCGCCAATTGCACAGACATATTGTATTCCCGCCACGTATATAATGCGGCAAACACGGACACCACCGACGTGATGAGATCACCAACGAACAGGATGGTACGATGCTCGCTTGGGCGCAATCGCAAGGGAGCGGTACGAATATTTTCAGCCATTCTTATTGAAGCTCGAAGTGAGCAAACTCCATAAAAATCCGCACCCCCACGTAATGTGCATGACGGGAATCGCTAAAGGTAAACCAATACTCAAAAAAGGTCTGCGCAGGCGCAGTCTCGCGTGAAAGCCTGCGAGAATCAATACAAAAAAATAAAGGAGAAGTTCATCAACCAGCAGGAATATTGCCAGCGGAAAAAATATTGATAGTAGTGCCAGTACAACCAAGCTCAGGACAAACAACGGAGGCAGAGCCTGCCTCCAGCGAAGTGTATTCGGATATCTACGAAGCATACGCCATTTCCAGTATCCATAACGCCAGTATTGCCGCGCCAGTTCCAACAAGGTGGGGCGGGCGAAATAAATCGAGCGAATGGATGGGTCAAGCCAGATTCTACCACCCGCCTTTCGCACCCGCGCGTTGAACTCGTAATCCTCATTCGTGAGCAATGTTTCATCGAAGAGTCCAACTTTTTCGATCAACGCGCGCTTGAATGAACCAAACGGAACTGTGTCCACCTCAGCCGCTTGTTTCGCGTGACGGTACAACGCATCCCCCACCCCCAGCGGATGTGACGCGGCAACCGCAATGGATTCAGCGATCCATGTTTCTGCGCCCGCGTGAATCTCCCAAACGCCGCCCACATTATCGCCGCGATTTTCTTTGTGAGCCTTCACACATTTTTCAACATAATCAGGGTACGGCTTGGAATGAGCATCGAGGCGGATAATAATTTCGCCGCGCGAAGATTCAATTGCGCGGTTGACAGCCGAGGGGATGGAACGATGCGTATTATCCACCACGCGAACTTTCAAGTCAGGGAAATTCTTTTGAAACGCGGCAATCACGGCGCGCGTGTTATCCGTTGAAAAACCATCTGAAATGATCACTTCCATTTTGGCGCGCGGAAACGTTTGCTCACGAAGCGCCTCAAGCAAAAGTCGAATGGTGGATTGCTCGTTGTAACAGGGAATGATGATGGAGATTTTTGGCATATAAATTTGGAAGCCTGGCGACATTAGAGAACGCCGACTACGCCTTATGATTTTGCGCGAGTGGCAGGCGGATCGTAAACGTGGTCCCATGCCCCACCGAACTGCGGACGCCAATTTTACCACCATGCGCCTGAACGATCTCCTGCGCAATCGCCAGCCCGAGACCCGCGCCATGACTCTCACCGCCCGCTCTGGCTGAATCCACTTGATAAAACCGATCAAATAGACGGGGCAGCGCTTCACTCTCGACACCGACGCCTGAATCAGTTACGAGAAATTCGATCTCCGCCTTAGCCGCCGCGGCTGACAGCGTTACTTGTCCATTCGCGGGCGTGAACTTCAACGCGTTATCAACAAGATTTGTAAACACTTGCGCGAGCCTGTCACCATCGGCGATCAACGCGGGTAAATGTTCCGGCACAATCACCTGCAAATTAATATTTGACTTTTGCGCCTGCAAGGAAAATTTTTCTGCAATGCCGCGCAACAACGCTCCCACATCCACTGCGGACATGTTGAGGTCAGCCGTGCCGCCTTCAAGACGCGCCAGGTCAAGCAAGTCAAGAGCCATGCGGTGCATTCGTCCCGACTCATCATAGATGATTTGCGCGGCTTGCCTGCGCGCTTCGGGTGTGTCGGCGGTGCCATCCAACATTGCCTGGGCGAATCCCTGAATGGAGGTGAGCGGGGTCTTCAATTCATGCGAAACGTTCGCCACAAAATCGCGCTGTGATTTCTGACTGCTTTGCACACGCGAGATCATCGAGTTGAATGCGCGCGTTAGAGCCTGCACTTCCTGCGGACCGCGCGGCTCAACCGCCTTCATGGTTTCCGACGGGTACTTCCGCGCCGCCACGACGACTTGCTGCATGGGGTCTGCCACCCATCGTGAAAGCAAATATGCCAGCACGAGCGAGAGCAACAACGCGATCAAGCCCCCCTCAATGATCGGAAGCAAAAGTTCATCTGCAAAGACATTCAGGATTCTCGACTCAGGGCGCGGCGCGGCAACAACCAAAACGTTGTTGTTTTGTAGGCGCGCCGTCGTGTGCAACCAAACCACTCCCTGATCGTCTGTTGTGAATTGTGAATTTCGACCCAGCGCATTCCGGCGCGGAAACGGGAGTTGCGGCTGATCGGGGCTCGAATCAAAGATCAGGATGCGCGTGGAATCAAAGATCAATATACGCGCGTTATTTGCCTTTGCAATTCTTTGAAGCGATTCGGAGTTATCAATAATCTCCCTTTGGTTTTCGGTGATCAGGCTTTGCGCGGTCCGTAATCTCTGCTGTGTTTCTCGATACAGAACCGGGTTGCGGATTAGAAATATGAATAGCACAATGACCACAACGCTCAAAGCCATTGTGATCACAATGGCATAACTCAACCAGAGACGGGCACGGAGGGATGTGAACATGGCGGCAAAAAGTGACAGTCACTTTAAAAGTGACTGTCACTTACGGTTTTCCTCAACTCACGCAAGCCTTCACGCAGTTTTGTGAGCAGATCATACAATTCATCGAGTTCTTCCTGCGTTAGCACAGACCATGGACGATAAAAATATTCATCAGTCAGGCTTTCAGCTTTCTCGCGTAGTTCTCTTCCCTTTTGCGTCACACAGAAATTGCCAGGCGTTCCTGTTTCTTCAAGCCATCCGATCTCAGTTGCGGCTTGAAGTGTAATTTCATAATCACTATTTTCGTAGCCGCGAAACGCCATGGTCTCTGCCATTTTCTCTACAGCGACCGCGCTCCCCTCCCAGACAGCGCCGAGCACACTCCAGACAATACCTGCCTGATTGAAATGCGGGCGCGCCGCGGAGAGGTGAGAATCGTCACGGTAGGCGAACAAGTCCATAAGGTATTCACGGATTTTCACCAACACCGGGCTGGTTTTATCCGCCACACGGAATCGTTTGAGGATTGCCCATTTTTCCGGTGGCTCGGGTTCGTGATCGTTTGCCAGCACAACCTGCTTGATCAACACTTTGAGGCGTTCCAAATCCAGCCCAGGCATGGATTCGGGCGAAGGGAGTTTCGCGTCACCGGCTTCGATGATCTTACGCGCTCCATTCCGAGCCTTGTCCGTCACCTTGTAACGATCGTCAGGCACAGGCTCGATCCAGCCCTGCACATTCAGGCGGGCAAAGAGTTTTTCGAATTGTTCGGGGTTCGAGAAGGGATCGCGTTTTTGAAAATTCTCTACTGAAAAGTATTCCAATCCTAATTCACCGTAATAATACAAGTCAATAGGGATGTCGTGTCGAATGGCGGTTTCTTCAATTTCTGATTCGGTGAGCGCCCAGAATTCCTGAATGATGGAATATATGAGGGACCAGAATTTGTTGAGAGGGTGGAGTTCCATTGGTGAAAAATTATAAACACTAAGGACGCAAAGTGTACGAATAATTAATTAGCGACCTTAGGCACCTTTACGCTCTCGCAGGGTCTGTGACCCTGCGAAACACAGCGATCATGGACCGCCTTTAAGCGTTACGGCGTAAGGCGAGTGATTTAAGTGTAAGGTGAAAGAGGGTGAATAAACTTGCAAGGGCGTGACGAAACCTACGACGCCCCATTTGGCTGAACGACAAGTTTATACCCAACACCCGTCACCGTTTCGATCTTCACATTGCTTGCCTCCAGTTTTTTCCGCAAATGTGCCACGTGGACGTCCACCGTGCGGGTTTGCCCGTAGAAATCGAAGCCCCACGCTTTTTGCAGAATCTGTTCGCGGCTGAGGACGAGTCCGCGGTGTTCGGCTAGGGTGAGGAGCAGGTCAAATTCCTGAGTCCGCAGGCTAGGGCTTAAGGGACCGATGCGGACTTCTCGTCGAGCTGGGTCAACGATCAAGTCACCGATTTGAATCGGGGAGGCGTTATCCATCTTTCGATCCCCGCGCCGCAGAATCGCTTTGACACGCGCAACGAGTTCGCGCGGGTTAAACGGTTTGGTGAGGTAGTCATCCGCGCCCAATTCGAGCCCGAGAATCTTGTCAATGTCTTCATCGCGCGCGGTGAGCATGAGGATGGCCGCGGGGTTATTCGATGCGCGCAAGCGGCGGCAGACTTCAAAGCCATCGAGTTTTGGCAACATCACATCGAGTACAACAAGGGCGGGATGTTCGCGGGAAACAGCGTCGAGGGCGGCTTCGCCATCACTCACCGAGTGAATACGAAAATTTTCGCGCTCGAGATACATGCGCGAGAGCTGGATGATGGAGGGTTCGTCGTCTACGAGGAGGATGAGTTCGTTCAAGGTTGTAACTTAAGGTGACAGTCACTTTAAAAGTGACTGTCACCTGTATTAGTTAATCACCGCGCGTGGGAGAGAGCAACGCCACACATTCGATCTCGACTTGCGCACCTTTGGGGAGCGCCGCGACTTGCACAGTGCTTCGCGCGGGAGGGTTCTCCGGGAAGAACTCGGTGTACACTGCATTCATTTTTGCGAAGTCGTTCATATCCTGCAAAAAGACGAGGGTCTTGACCACGAAGTTCAAACCCGAGTCTGCCGATTCGAGAACGTGCTTGAGATTGGTCAGCGCCTGTTTTGTCTCCGCTTCGATCCCGCCTTTGACAATTTCCATCGCGGCTGGGTCCAAACCGATCTGCCCGGCAGTGAAGACCAGGTTCTCCGTGCGGATCGCTTGCGAGTACGGACCAATGGCTTTCGGCGCCTTGTCGGTGGATACA